>Ga0307510_10004001_pt1 | contig 17274 bp, 18 predicted proteins | sample 12_EM_MG_FD_207224 | JGI IMG/M metagenome (GOLD analysis project Ga0307510, IMG submission 207224) | Populus trichocarpa ectomycorrhiza microbial communities from riparian zone in the Pacific Northwest, United States - 12_EM | ecosystem: Host-associated > Plants > Roots > Unclassified | place...
TGGACGAAGAGGCTGGGCGCTGGAGGGAGGGTTTCTGGGGGGGGAGGGGGGGTCTATGGCGTCTGGACGCAAAAGGGCTGCGTCCCATGCATCCAGACGCTGCCTGTGGCGTCCGGACGCATTTGACGCGGCCCTTTCACTTCCAGACGGAATAAATCCGCGCAGACGTACCCTGAACTCGAGTTTACGTTATAAGCCCCTGGAAGGTCCGGTGCACAGGGTGAGCGGGGAGAGATGGGGCGCAAGATGATTTTTTTGCTGATGCAACTATCCTCTTCCAGCTCTGTTCTTCTAAAGACTTTTGGGGGTTTCAGGTCGTTGCTAGATGGGAAAAGGTATTTCATTATTTTTTGTGAGGTCTGGTCTGAGGTATCGTGGTGTCCGCCAGGTATCATCACGGGTTGTCTCTGTTTCCTGAATTGGTGAGCCATCCACACATCGTTCTTATTGGCGTTAGCCAAGAAATCATTCCAGTATTTTCTTTTGGCTAAATCTACTGCGTTTTTGTATGACTTGCTTGCTTCGTTGCTCTCTTCCACCCCGCTCCTGTCACTCCTTACCCGCCAGGCAGCAGAAGTGTATATCCTCCTCAATTCTGTGATGTCAGGCGTCTGCCATGCCTCCCACCACCTTATTGATGTCTTTTGCTGAGCCCAGTTTTTGACCATCTGGATTAACCTTCGTAGGTGATCACCAAAGACCTTTTCTCCATCCTCCGCTTCGTAGATTTCTTTATACTCATTCCCTTCTTTCAAGTATCTTCCTAGGGCCAACTTGATCACGCGATTGGGTTCCCCTTTCTCCTCTTACCATTCAATCTTTTCCCAGTCTGGTACTGGCCTGAGCCCCAGGCCTTCTGAGTCCAGTTCGGTCACACTGAAAATGTGCTACGATCCTGATTTTTAGTATATATCCTCCCACCTTGACACCTGTGCACACAGTGAGTGGTTCGCGAGGATGTAGTCAATGACCCAGGGTGGATGTAGTATCAGGTTGTCTGAAAATCGCGTGTATATTCCAGGTGTTTTGAATATATTCTATCCTTGTAGTGCCACTGGTCTGATGTAGTGGTCACCGCTTCTCCTATCTCGTGGTTCGCGGCTCCTCACTGGATTGGTGTAATGAGTATGGATATTTAAGTCTCTGACCACCAGTGTTGGCTTATTCCTTTCAATGAACAGGTCTTTAGCAGTAACTGTGTGGCCACCCTCAGCCTGCTGGACGTAGGTATCGATTATTCCGTAGAACCTGTTATTGCGCAGCAAGAAAGCTTTCTTCGCAAAAATCCTTTTGTACTGAATCTCCTGCTCCTTTGGAACCACAACAAATGAAATATCAAGTAAAACTCTGAAAGTAATATAAGTACATACCCGTAGTTTAGAAGTTATGAATGAAATACATTTATAGCCCGGAGCCCTTAAGGGTTGCCCGTTATACAATGGTGGATCTTGCACACATACAACGCAAATATCAAAACCCTTTATAAAATGAAATAACGAAATAAATACACTATTGCTCCCTCTGCAATTGTGTTGAGCTATCTTAATTCTCCATCTTCTCGGTAATATGTTTTAAGCTCTAGTTCCTCTGATACAGGCCCAATGGCCTCGTTATGAGGGTTTTGCGCAGAGCTGTTGCTTTTGAGTAGGGAGGACATTTGCACATCATCCTTTTCTTTCACAGCTTCTTGCACTCTCAACGTTTCTGGACAGGTGAGGTCTTGCGGGGAGTGTGCTCCTCGACACACTGAGCATTTCACAGGTGTTATTAGGCAACAGTCAGGAATATCCTTCTGTGTCCTTCGCATGAGGTTTGTTGGCATATATCCTCCGTCTGTGTATGGACTTTAAAGCATGTGGGGCAGACATCTCCTTTGGCCTTGCAGCCTGTGATGGGGTGTCCGAACCTCCAGGATTTCTAGCACTGTGTGGTGGTTGACGCTTGCCAGATTATGGCCGACTTTTTGTATTTGCCCAGAAACAGTACTGAGGGTGTGACATTGGTGATCTTGGTCTCAGGGATCCTGACTATTGTAGAGGTAGCATTATGGTCTTTCCTATCTTCTTCGTTGTGATTTAGGATCTTGACTTCAGCTATCTCAAATCTGTGTGACTTGGACGGTTTTTCCCAGTCTTCTTCTGTTAGGTGGTAGCTTCAGCATGAGGTATTCCGACAGCTAGGACCTGAATCGATTTATATCAGAGAGCTCGCTAAGAAGAGGCGAGCAATGTAGGCTAGATATAATGGTATACTTCGGGATAGATCGTCGAAGTATTGGTAACGATAAGATATAACTTATTATATTGATAAGATCTCTTCTCGGTGCTTGTTGTGTTTTAATAGCAGCGAAGATGCTTCGATATTTATATTCCGCGTCAGAGCAATCGCGGGGTACATGCTAACTATATACTAACTAAGTACCTTGTCCGCTACTCTGCGAATTTCACCTGAGTGCGAACACTCGTAGACCCTGGAAAATCTCTACCACACCTTTTCCTCCCATGGCCAACTTATCGGTATGCGCTTGCATTATTACTGATGGTGTGGAAACCACGTCAGGTGACAGCTCATCCGTTTATCCGTTGACAACGATGGTTACGCATTATCTTGCCCTCGTGCTCACTGAAGGTAGTCTAATTCGCTAGACAGAAGATGGCCAATCTTCTTTGGTTAGTTCCGTCGAGAATTCAACCTGCAACAGCATGTTGTATTCTTGTCTTCCGGCATTGTACGACTTGTCCTCGGGATCGTACCTATAGGCTTTTTCCCTCGGACTCCATCTTTTACCAACTTGTCCTCTGTGGATGCACCCGATCCACTTACTGGGCATAGTTACCTCCTTCATACTCTACACGACTTAGTAGGTACAAGGGGACTAACATTTCGTGCAAAACGTCCCGTTACTTTCGACCCACCCTTCCGACTGTCTGTCTTCAAGTGTCTGTAACCTTATGCGCCGTCGTCCAATTCACCTGCTTCCACTTGCATAAGGTGCCCGAAGGTCCCGCCCCCATATATCCTGCGACCAGGATCCGGTCGGACGGACGGCCGCGATGTATACGGTGTTATAAGATGTGTTCCATTGATAGTGGTCTTTGGTGTTGGGACGCAACTACCCAGGCGGCCAGGGATGATGCGCTGTCCCAATGCCGGGGCTGGAGGGGGGTGTTATCTTTTTCCTTCAAAGTTCGTATGCGCCAAGGTAGTGTAACTTTGCCCTGTAAATCCTTACGGGGAGTCCGTACGCCTAACATCTTCCACATGTTTAGTATTGTTGGGGATTCCGGTCATCTACACACAGTGGATGATAACATCCATATCCGTGACAGTAGTCCTGTTCCAAGTTTGTGCCTAGGGGTGCAGTGAATGTGATCGTGCTGTTTGTCTTGTTTGAAAAGACTTGTAGGTGGTGGGTGCCTTGCATTCACATCTGGAAAGGACAGTTGCCATAGCCAGAGATGTTTTCGCCTCTTCTCTGACAGGGTGTCCGCAAGTGGTTATCCAGTAGTTCTAGTCGTAACCAGTTTCATTTTGGAAGATTGGTCGTCAGTGTGGGTTTTTGGCTATTGTTCTTCAGATTCTGTTGATCACTCACCAGTTGTTCTTATACTTTCACTGATTGCTTTGTGGTTGGTTACTTTGGTGGTATGGGACCCGTCTTCGCCTTGCTTTTGCCATTCGCCATTGTGGGAGGCATGGCGTTCTGCGGTGCCTGTGCTGCTGGCCTGGGATATGCCTTGGGGTTGGGGTCAGGTCGTTGGTTGGTTGGACCTGGCAGATGAGCTGCTTCTGTCATTCGCTCTGTGACCATTCTCGAAACGTTTTGAACCGTAATCGTAAGCGCTTGGACATGGTGTGCCAGGATGATGATTATGGTCGTCATCATGTATTCCGGCTCAGAGCATCTGTCGGAGTCAAATCTGTTAATTTGTTTCATGATTGGGTTTGCTGCGTTTCGACCATTTCCTGGTATGTATTACATCACAATTTTGTTAAGCTCTACTGTGTGTTTGTCTGTTCCTTCCTCCCCTTCCCCTTTCCTTCTACCTTGACGAGTAGAAGTAGATGATGGGGGAGGGAGGTCCTTATCTGTGTCCATCTCCTCTCTTGTAGATGCCATTTCCAGATTGGTGGCAGTTGGTTTTCTCTAAAAGCCGGGTCAGTGCAAAGGTGTGGTGTGGGAAAAAAGTGCAAATTTGGTCCATGACGTAAATAGAGGGGAAGAATCATGCTTTGGCAAGATATAAGAAAAGTCTGCTCTTGTAGGTAGATAGTCCAAGTATTGATAACGATTTTGTAGAACTGGTTTTTATATTGATAAGATGTCTTCTCCGAGTTGATTGAGTCAAATAGAAGGGAAGATACTTGGATATTTATATCCCTTGTCTGAACAATTGCAGTGTACATGCTACCTGTATACTAACTAACTACGTCACTAACAATCATTTGAATTTCATGTGTGCGCGAACATACGGAGACGCTGAAAACTCTCGTCCTCATGATTTCTCTCGCATAGTCAACATATTGGTCTGGGCTTCTTTTCTTCCAAAGGATGTGGAGACCTTGCCAGATATTAGCTTATCCATTTATCTGTCAACTGTAGTGATTACAAATTATCTTGCCCTCGGTGTCCATGCCAGCAGTCTAACTCGGTGGACAGAAGATGACCAGTCTTCTTTAGTTGGTTCTGTTGAGAATTGAGTCTGCGCCTGCATGTCATATTCTTGTTCACCGGTATTATATGACTGGCTCTTCAGATTGGACATCTCATCTTTTTCCCTCTGACTCTATTTCAGACAGACCTGTCCTTTGTTGATTCTCCTGATCCACTTACTGGGCCTAATTCCCCCCTTTATACCATACCCCTCTTTGTAGGTACAAGCGCTGTAACTTTTGTAAGAATGTCACATTCCATTTTGACCAATTCTTATGATAGTATATCTTGGAGCATCTGTAGTCCTATGCAGCTCCGTCTGATTCACCAGCTCCCACTTGCATACCATGCCCGACAGCCTGCCCTGATATAGCCTGCAAAGATCCGGTTTGACTGACGGCTGCAACGTTTATGGTATTATCAGATAGGTTCCAATCATAGTGGTCTTTGCTGGTGTGACGCCACTACCCTACTATCTGGTAGTTACCTACTCTTCCAACACAGGGGACAGAGAGTGTGTTATCTTTATTCTTCCAAGTTTGTGTGTGATGAAGGTTGGGTGACTTTGCCTCTTAAATCCTTACAGGGAGTCTGTACCCCAAACCCACCCTTAGTGGGATTACATTTTCCTATCTGATGATTTTAATATTACTGTTGATTCTTTGTGATATCAGTGGAACTCTCAGATGGTTCAGCATTGATATATCATTCACAAGAGAAGGAGAGCCAGGATAGGCATCTTCTTTTCAATCCTCAAAACCGTGCTCTGTTAAGGGTGTACGTCTAGGGATACAGATCTTACTTCATGCGGGCCTGTCTCACCAGCCAGAACGTTATTCCATCGCTGGCTTAGCGTTTGGTAGCTTGAGTATTGGTTTACCCCTTAGATAGAAACCGCAACTCCCTTCCAGAAAAGCTTGGTCCTTACTTAGAGAGCATTTTCAATTATCAACAGCCATCCCCTGTGGGAATTGGTCCTGCCCTCATCTGAATCGGCAACTTGCCTCTGGCCTAATCCTCTCTTTCATGACCTATAGAGCAGATCTCTTTGCGCCAAAACATGTGCCCTTCGTAAAATGGCTGTCCTTTGTAACAAAGTGCTCTGGTAGGTCACCAACTGTTTCTACTGGACTTTGATGAGCATCCTCGCCTGTGAGGTATGTCTTCCCCAGCCTTACTTCCTTCTTCATCAGCAACAAGCTGTCCTGCCTCAGATGCAGTGGCATTATGTCCTGACTCTCATACTCTGGACTCAGTGTCCTGTGGGTCCTATGCGTTCTGTACTTAAGGGCCACATCTGGTTGCGTCTGGTGCGTCTCGAGACCCTGCTCAATACTGGGTTCCATACTGACACACGCAACCAAGCAACCCTGCCTCCCATGCATCCTGACTCCCATCTCAACATGATCCCCTATCAGAATTTACCACTACCCTTGAGTATCCTCCCAGCATGTCTGAGTCAAAGGGTGAGCCCTAGGGTAGGCAAGAGGTATTTCTGGGAAAAGAAAATATGGTTAGTGGTGGTGCCAGGTGAGATAGCTGTCATACCCTGAATCTTAAGTTTGCTCTAAAGTCTATGAGTTCTATTTTCAGAACATTATCTTTGAATGAGTGAAATTGCCACCGCACTCGCGCATTCCACAAGGATTCAGATGCCCTGGCCCTAAGATTCGTGGCCCAGGCGGGAACCGAGCCGGCTTGGCGCCAAGGCATCCGGATACTTGTGCAATGCGCAAGTAGTCTGACAACGAGTGATACCCAGGCTACTCCTGAGTCTGGTTTCCTGGCACTGAGCCTCAGTTGCAAACACAAAGCACTCTTTCAGCTCAACAATTGCACTCCTGATCCACATTCACGGGTCCCATAAAAAACCACACAATCGATCGTGAATCTGACACCTGGAGGTTACTCAGCTTTAGGCTAGCTATACACATGTATAAGCTGCATCCATCCACAATTTTATTCATGAAGTTACAGGGCAGAATGCATTACAGTTCTGCTGATGTCAGAACTCGATGGAGGATTCCTCCACAGCCACTACTGTGATCCTGGATCTGATTACCGGGGAGTGTTAGGTTCGAGCCCAGCTCCCCTGCAGTATAAAGGCCCTGTCTGTGGCATCAAAGCTCGTGAGTTCACTAACCCTTGTAGGAGTTGCCTTTAAAGGGATCCTCACGATCCCAGAACGCGATGGCAGATTCCTCCACAACCGGTTCACCTATCCTAGATCTGATTGCTGGAGATGTTTAAGCTTGACGCCAGCTACCCAACAGTATAAGGTATGTCTCTATCGCATCAAGGCTCAGGAATTCGCTATCTTCTATAGATTGGGTATTATGTTAGAAGCTGGGAATACTTTACGCGAGGGCATATGGCTCGACAACCGCTAGCCTGATCTTGAATCTGTAAGCGGAACATTGGTGGGCTAGGTGCCAGCTACGCAATGTCATATAGTACGTCTCTATTGGATCTTGGTCTATGAATCAGGCACCCTTGGTGAGAGTGGTCAGTTTGACCAAAGGAATAAGGAACTCGATGGCCAATATCTTGACAACCGCTTGAGAAATTCTGAATCTGATTGCTGGAGATTGTTGGCCCCGATGCCAGCTACACAATGGGATAAGGTAAGTCTCTGTCGTATTGCAGCCCATGAATCCGCCAACTTATCTGTGAGTAGTCTTACGAAGGTTCGCAGAGCTTGGTGGCATATTCCTCGACATCCCGGGAACCGATTTTGAATCTGTTAAGGGTACCTTGGTGGGCTTGGTACAAGCTAGACAACGGTATAAGGTATCTCTCTGTCGCATCACAATCCAGGAACCCTGCCATCTGCAAAAACCCCTACTGCGTTAGATACGATGGTGTTGCTTCCTGAATCTAGTTGTTTTGACTCTGCCTCCTCTCCATCCTGTGCTCCGGGTACTCAGGCACCATCTGTGGTTGCATCGGGCGCATCTAGACACCCTTCTCAGGACCGGGTTCCATCCAGACACATGCAACTAAGCAACCGTGCCCCCCATGCATCCAGACATCAACCTCAACACTATCGCACATGAGGATTTACCACTACCCCTGAGTACCCTTCTAGCCTTCTCAGAGTCTCAGGCCCAGCCTTAGGGTGAGAAAGGTGTATTTCTTGGCACAGAAAATATGGTTTGTGCTGGGGCCTGATGAGAAAGGAATGGTACCTTTAATCTTAAGTTTACACTGAAGACCCCGGGGCAGTGTCACACTGGCAGTCAGTGTTCTATTTTCAGAACATTATCCTGGAATGAGCGAACATGCCAGCTCAGTCTAGTCTGAAAGCGAGTGATAGCCATATCACCCTGTAGTGCCTTGTGGTTTCTCCTCACTTAGCCGCAAAATGGACTCGAGGGACACAGTCTTTTAATCACAACACGCAACATCCACACTGAGTGGCCACAGCAGCCACACTCCACCATAGCCACATAATCGATCCTGAATTCAAGACATGGAGGTTTCAGGGCTAGATGCCAGCTATCCAGCGGTATTAGATTCATCACCAGAGGTTTATTATTCATGAAGTTACAGGGCTGAACAGGGTGGGATTGTTAGGCGCACGGACTCACGGTAAGGATTTCTGGGTCAGAGTTACCCTACCTTGATGCACACGAACCTTGAAGAATAAGAATAACACCCCCCTCCCCGCCAGGTGTGAGGACGCCACGTCATCACCGGCCGCCCGGGTAGTTGCGTCCCAACACCAAAGACCCCTATCAGTGGAACACATCTTATAACACCGTATACGTCGTGGCCGTCCGTCCGACCGGATCCCCTCTCAGGGTATATGGGGGGAGGCATCCGGGTACCCTATGCAAGTGAAGGAAGGTGAATCGGACAACGGGGCATAAGGTTATAGACATACAAACACAGATTATCATAACAGTGGGTGGAAGGTAATGGGACACATTGCATATAAGTTAGACCCCTCTTGACTACAAAGACGCGTAGGGCATGAAGGAGGTAACTATGCCCAGTAACTGGAGCGGGGTGACTCCAGAAAAGAGAAGTTGGCAAAGGATGGAGTACGAGGGAAAAAACCCATTGGTGCCATCCTGAGGACAAGTCATGTAATGCCGGAAGACAGGAATACCACATGCGGTTGCAGGTCGAATTCTCTACCTAGCTAACCAAAGAATGGCCATCTTTTCTCTGGTGAGTTAGACTACCTTCGAAGAGCATGGGGGCAAGATAATTTGTAATCATTGTGGTCAATGGATAAACGGATGGGCTAAGACCTGACCTGGTCCCCACACTATCAGGAATAACAGTAGCCCAGACCAATAAGTGGACTATGTAAGGAAAAAGGGGTGCTAGAGAGTTATCAGTGTCTAGGAGTGGTCGGACGCAGAAAGCGTTCCGGGAAATATTAGCGCGATACTTAGTTAGTATAGAGATAGCATGTATACCGCGATTGCTCAGATGCGGAATATTAATATCGAAGCATCTTCGCTGCTATTTAAAACAACAAGCACGGAGTAGCGATCTTATCAATATAATAAGTTTTCTACATTATCGTTACCAATACTTGGACTATCTATCCTGAAGTACCCGATTATATCTAGCCTACCTTACGTATCTCTTCTTAACTAGTTTTCAGATATATTAACGATTCAGGTTCTAGCTGTCAGAATACCTCACGCCGCAGCGACCGCCCAAGTGTATATTGATACTTCTCATCGTTAAGGAGATGAATCTTTGGCAGAGACACTTATACTCCCAAACCCGTGATCCTATTTGAACTAAAATCATTGAGGACGACCTCAATAGTACAAGTCTACTGCCCAAACTTCATAAGGGAATTAGGGACAAAAGACCCCTATCACGAAACCTATGCGTTCTGGACAAACCCGGAAAAAATTATTACAACCGACGACCTGATCGCCTTGTATCGGCCTTGCGAAGGGGAAGACTTTATATACTACGAACACGAGGAGGAAATAGGTCAGGTCTGGTACGTCAGGTATTATATCGATGGAAGGCCCTCAAGCCCTGACTTTTAGATACCGCCAGTGTGGCGAGGAAACCAAAGATAAGGTTCCGAGATCAGAAGTCGAAAAGATGGCTTCTAACGGCAAAGCGTCTGAAGTCATGGAATGGCAACAGGAAGAAGGAGGGGACGAATTGTCGCAGGACCCAGCCCCGAGTGTGGAGACCGGCAGTACACGCTTAGCGAGGTCAGACTCGGGTGGTCTCGCGCCCCGGTCCCCAGGCTTCTCGATCTGCTTCCTAGTGAAGTAACGAAGCAGGAGGACGAGAGGCTCGAAAAGCCCTGCTCCGCACTCCAACCCCATCACGACAGACCGGATGGAACGCTTAGACAGAATTCTAGGACCGTTCGACCTACATCTCAGAAAATCCAGAGATGCACGGCATCTTTCCTTCATCTCGCTACCAACAGAATTGCTACTTATGGTCCAGGAAGTGTTAAGAGTCAAATCGCAGTTGAAATCTGGTGCCAAATTGTCGGCCAGGAACTCAACCCAATGGACGCTCAAGCACAGATTCTAGACCAAGAAGCCCAGAAAGTCCGGGAAAGCTTGGCTTCCCAAGTCCAGGAGAGGCTGGGAGAAACTGAGGATAGATAAGCTAGGCAGGGCCCAGTCACATCCGAGCTCCACAAGAGAGTACAAGGAACGGTGGCTCAGTCTACGAAGGTACTGCGCCTAAGTTTTGTATATTTTACTAGCAGGGGGTGTTATGCTAGCAGGGGCCAAAGCCGCAAATCGGGTATAAGGACAGCGAATTGGGTATAGTGGTTACCTAATTGACCTTCTCACCCCTGTTAGTCGAACATCCCCTGCTAGTAAAATATTCAAAACTTAGGCGCTGTACCTTCGTATGCACTCGGACCTACTTCTAGACCAAGAAATCATCAGGGTGAAAGAGCAACATTAGCGGTGGTTGGACAATCATGAGATACGCATTAATATCATGAAGGAGGAGATGCTACAGCACCAAGAAGCGCAGCAGGGCCGAGATCGTGAGATTTCGAAGGTCACGGCCAGGGTGCAGACCTTGATGAGACAGGCCAAAGGAAAAGGGAAGGCGTCAGACCCGACGCCTGTGGCCTCAGGCGCAGGAGGTGGAAACCCGCCACCACCACCACGAAAAGGGCCGCAGGTGCTCTGGGAGGAGGAGGAGAGCGTGATGATGAGGGAGCAGGATCTGGGAAGAAGCCAGATGAAAGCGGCAAAGGAAGACGGGACGAGAGACCCACGCCCCACCCAGAAAATAACGATAACACCGGGAACGACAAACAGTTCAACATCCTGTCCCGAGTCATGGCCCACGCCTTGGGACGTGGAAAGAGAGTCCCAGCAGAACCCCCTCCCCTGTTCAAAAACGCAAAACACGAATATATACACATGTGGCTACTGACATGCATGCAATATTTTGGCCAAAAGAGTTGGCAATGGGAAGACAAGGCACAAGGAATCCAATACGCGATAAGCTGAATGGCAGGGAAAGAAGTCGCACCGTTTGTGTTAACCTACTGGCGACCTATGACCGTAGCATTAGGTTACACCAAGCAAGCGGGATACGAGTTGTGGCGTGTCTTTGCAGAACAAGGGCTGCGACGTTTCGACCGGACACATGGGGCCGAAAAATCCATTAGGGAAATGGGCTTTGTCAAATACCACGGTGATATTGCTAAGTTCTTGCCGGAAATTGAAAATCTCAACATGAATGCAAGAGTCACTGGGATAGCCAGGAGAAAAGTGATTGAAGACAAAATCCCCGAAGATGCATTACGAAGACACTCATTTTGAGAGTATATCGATGATGGGGAATTGTTGGAAGCAGTCAAGACCGTTACCCGTGCAGAGGAGGACTTCAAAGAACAGAAAGGTCTTCGTGGGGGCTGTCCCTCCGGCGTGACAAGGGGCTAAAACAGGAAATTCAAGGATTCAAGGCCACCCCTAGCCGCCAAGGGAGTACAGAAGCAATCCTCGGCTAAAGAAAATGCGGACTATAAGGCGAGGAAGGCTGGGGAGAGGAAGGTGAAGAAGGAAGGGTCGGTGGGACCGACGAGGGAGGTGCAACATGCAATGTGGGCCGAAGCCCACCAGAATGTCAATCCAAAGGTTCTCGACAAACGAAAGAAAGATAACGAATGCACAGAGTGTGGAATGATCAATCACACGTGGAAGTTCAGTGGGCAAGGTGTCACAAGTATCGGCCGTATATCGAAGTCCGACAAAGCCCAAACAACAGGCCTTATTCGCACTAAGACGACGCCCCCAGGTAGCCAGTGTGGCGGTAGATGACCAGTGAGAAGGCTCAAGACAAGAGGCTTATAAGCCCCCAGCATGGGCCTTTGAAGATGACGAGATTTTGTAAGCAGTCATCCAGGTACCGGCAATGACGGTGACTTGGTATTGAGGTTGCCACGTCGAATCAAAAAAACCTGCAGCGTAGTTGGTGATAGCATCCCACTGGAAGGCCAAAAAACCCATATAGAATCCCAGTTGCCATCATACGGGAAAAATGGGTAGTTCATGCTCACCACCAGAACCTTAAAAAGTTACAAGCGAAGAAGGCAGTCGACGGGACTATATAGAAAGTGAAGACAAGGATATGTCAGAACAAGGCTTAATTTGCAGGTGACGCGAAGGGGGGTCGAAATCCAGGGTAACCTGCCTTTCTCTCGAGGTAAAACAGTCGGGCAAATACAAGCCAGGGGCACCTCTATGCAGCACAAGGTACCTGTTAGGACAAATGGTGGCGGAGGGGGTCCCTCCGAGGGAGTTGGGCCAACTCAAAGGCGAAGGTAGGGTGGATTCCTCGCCGGGGATAGCCTCACATGAGGGATAAGGCAACAATAAAGGACTGCGCAAACTAGTCACTAACTCAAGGGGTCCTCTAGTGAACCACTACTCCTCTAGTATGGGAATTCCTCAGAAGGAGGTAAAGACCGCTAGTAGTTGGCTGCCCGATATTCAAAAGTTAGACACTTAGTATCAAAGTTTGTCTAAGGAAGCTTAAAGACCCGAAACTGCGCAGGTACGGTAACAAACCCCCACCTTACATAAAGGTATCACGATGAAAACATTTGATCGAGAACCGAGCGAATGCTCAAGACCTGTTAAAAAGCCTAAGCAGTATGCTGGCCCTGTAAGGAAGGCATTTATTGAGATAAGGGGACGAAAAGAGGGGATAAATGTTCTTCTAGATTCCAGTTCGTACATCGTTCTCATGAACCAGGACACCGCACGACCGCTAGACATCCCGACCGAAGCTAGGGATTCACTGTTAAAAATCACGACCTTTGATCACAAAACCGCGCCTACCGGAGGAAGATTCTATACTCATCGTATTCTAATAGAACTCGGTGTCAACTGTCCCCGAAGCATGATATCCTGCGAAATTTTGGACGCCGGAAAATATGATTTGCTCATCCCTTTCGCATTGTGGCATGACAAACACCTCCTGAAAAACATCGCGGACCCAAGTAAATTAGTCTTTGAACTTGCGAAATGCTATGCTCACATAGCAGATGAAGCAGTGGCGGATTTATTTGAGTGGGATGAAACTGTGGCTTATGACGAAGTATCACAGTATGTAGGAAGGATCAGACCAGAAGAGGAAGGAGGAGTTCTGTTACATGCCCTACCAATACCAGACTGGCAGTACAGGGAGCTTTTAGAAGAGACACCAGCGGAGATGTTGGGCCCTCGAAGAACCTTCAATCACGCCATCAATCTTAAGAAAGGGGCAGAACCCTTACGGAGGCCAATTTACCCAATATCAGTACACGAGGTGGATGGGTTGGACAAATCTATTAAGAAAATGCTGGCACAAGGCAAAATAGTGTGTAGCGAATCCCCCAATTGAGCCCCAATTCTCCATGTTCCCAAACCCAATGGAAGTCTACAACTGTGCATAGACTATAGAAACCTGAACAAACTGACGATCCTGAACAAATACCCCCTACCGCTCATGGATGAACTCTGAGACGGTGTTGATGGAGCCAATGTGTTTACGAAGGTTGACCTAAAAGATGGATACCATCTTATTCGAATGAGAAAACGCGATGAACATAAGAGAGCCTTTCGTACGAGATACGGACAGTACGAATATAAAGTTATGCCTTGTGGACACGTAAACGCTCCTGCAACCTTTCAGACAATGATGAATCAAATCCTAAGGGAATTCTTAGACTATGGCGTAGTCGTATACCTAGACAATATCCTGATATACTCGGAAAATATGGAACAGTATATCAAACTAGTTCAGCAGGTCCTTGACCGGCTCGAACAACACTACTTGGCAGTCTCGGTGAAAAAGTCGGTATTCCACCAGGAACAAGGCCAATTCCTGGGATACATTCTCAAGATGAGCAGAGTCACCATGAGTGATAGAAAAGTGAGAGATGTTCAAAATTGGGCCCACCCGAGATCGGTTAAAGAAGTCCAAATATTCATTGGGTTCGCAAACTTCTATTGATAATTCATCAAAGATTTCTCGAAGGTTTGCAAACAAATAACCGTGGCGTTAAGAGGGAACCCAAAGGATTTGAAATGGGGGAGAGAGTAGGAGGAGGCGTTTGAGGAATTGAAGAGAAGGTTTACGACGGCACCAATTTTATCGCATTTTTAGCTAGGAAGGAAAACAGTAGTAGAGAAGGATGCGCGCGACTTGCTCTCCAATCTGTATGATCTCAATACCAATGAAGACGGCTTCACCCGGTGGCATTCCATTCTCGGAAATTAAACATCGCTGAAAGAAATTACCAGATACACGATAAAGAGTTACTCGCAATAATGTAAGGGTCCAGAGAATAGAGCTGATATCTTACAGGCAAAGAAGAGCACGTCACGGTATACACTGACTACCAAAACCTACAGCCCTTCTTAACCAAAAATATATGGAACCAGCGTCAAATTGGATGGCCAGAGGAGTTGACAAATTACAACTTCAAGATAGTCTGCAGACTGGGAAGCAGAGGCGAGAAGCCCGATGCACTAAGCAGACGGCCGGAGTACCGTCCAGATGAGGGAGCTCATCACACTCAACTGTCAATTTTGAAAACTCAAGACATTCAAATTTCTGTAATTCGTGAAAAACAAAGTGCAGAGAAGACCCTCACCCCAGAAAAACGTGATTGCACAAGCCTCAGGAGAATGAAACTTTCGGACAAGCCTATAATTCCGACAAAAGGATGACCATTCGCGGCCCGTCATGACAGATATGCCCTGACGGACGGTCTGGTGCCAACAAAAGGACAAGTCAGGGTGGAACCAGGTATGGCATTAGGACTGCCGGAAGGAACCTACGGAACACTAGCCACAAGAAGTGCAATGGTTAGCAAGATTGGAATACCAGTCGGCGGTGGTGTAATAGATGCGGATTACACCCATGAAAGCAAGGTCATACTTCGAAATCACGGACACCCGGATTGCTCACACAAAGGAGGAGATCGGATAGCGCAACTCCTAGTAGAGAAAATTGCCCATGCGAATGCCCTGGAAGTAGACATCCTAGAGTCAACCAAGAGGAGAGGAAGGGGCTTTGGGTCAAGTGATCTAAACCCCAAGCGGTCTATCAGGGCTAAAGAAGAGGAAATAAAAATGTGCTTCCTCTATGGGGATACAACCGGCAATGAATTCTTTAGCGCAACCGATATCGGCTGTCACCCTCGCTTTATGAGAGAAAGAGAAATCTTATCAAGGGCTCATGTCAGCGCGGCCTTGACACGGACGATGAACGATGCATTCCTAGCCAAATTTCTGGCGGCCGGAATGGAGGAGAAAAGTGGCAAGCACGAGGGCGTGAACTGATCAGATTAAGAGAAAAAGGAAAGAAGATGGCAACGGAATGGATAGAAAAGGACGGGTTACCATAATACAAAAATCAGTTGATTATCCATGAAAATGAAGCTCTACAAACGGACATAGCTCAAGGCTGTTACGACTCCATGGTAGCAGGACACTTCGGCCAGGAAAAGACAATCGCGATAGTAACCGGGAATCTTTATTGGAAAGGACTCGTAGAGTGGATCAGAGACTATGTACGATCCTGCGACGGATGCCAACACAGTAAATCCCCACGGCATGCAAAATATGGACTACTTCAACCCTTGGAAGTACCCTCTGCTGCTCGGTCCTCAATTGCGATAGACTTCATCACAGAGGTGCCAGAATCTTCTGGTAAGACCCAGACCATGGTGGTGGTAGACCAGTTCACAAAGAGGGCCGACTTTATTTGCCTCTACGAAAAGGCAACCACAAAAGACGTTGCGGACTCCTTCCTTCGGGAAGTTTGGAAACTTCACGGGTTACCAACTGAAATCATATCGGAGAAGGACGCGTAGCTTTCAGGCGAATTGTGGGAATCATTGTCCATGATACTAGGAGTTAAACGACGCATGTCGACGGTGTACCACCCTCAGACTGACAGAGAAACACAAATAACGAACCAGGTGCTGGAAGGTTACTTGCGGATATTTGTCAACTAGGATCAGAACGACTGGTACCAACTATTGCAGTTAGCCGAACAGGCTTATATTAACTCGGCAACAAATAGACACAAGATGACCCCATTCTTGGCCAACTACGGCTTTCACCTACAGAGAGAATGGATGAAAGAGAGAGAAGCTAATAACCCTGAGGCGACAATGTACGCTCACTGGATGCAGGCTATACACCGACAATTGGAACAAACCCTAGAAACGAGATGACAATCGATGAAGAAATATGATGATGGAAAAGGGACGAAACTACCCAGAATCGAGGTCGGCGACTTTGTAATGTGGAATGCAAGGAACATACATACCAAACGATCTTCGAAGAAGTCAAGCCAGAAACTGTATGGCCCCTTCAAAGTCTTAGAGAGGAAGGCAAGTCAGGTATACAAGTTGGAAATGTGGCCACAGTGGAAGATTCATCCCGTGAATCATGTTTCCCTTCTGGAACACTACCGAGCCGCGACACGACCAAATCGCAAACAAGCTCCACGAGATCCTGAGGACACTGAGGGAGACAGTGAGTGGGAGGTAGAAAGGATCGGTAAAAGTGAGATGATTTCTTATACGCCAAAGGTCCGAGGCAGGAATAAACGAATGAAAGAGCTCCCGTTGGTTGTGAAATGGAAAGACTGCGTGGAGGATAGGAATCATTGGGAACCCGACGAAGGCATGAAGGACGGACAGGAGAAGAGGGAAAGGTTTCAAGGAGAAAGCCCGGAGATGCCGGGCTCGCGGGATGTTGGGTAACATTGAAAGGTTTCCCACAGGAGCACAGGCGACCGCTGGTCGTTTTTACCCAAACAGTGTAGAGCTTGAGACGGAAGCTGCATTTGATGAGAAACATAGAGTATTCAGGACGAACACTTCGAAGAGGGAAGCTAGTGTTAGACACACAGACTCCGCGTTACGGATTTCTGGGTCGGAGTTACCCTACCTTGACACGCACAAACTTGGAAGAATAAAGTGTTAGGCGCACGGACTCCCCGAAAGGACTTACAGGGTAAAGTTACCCAACTTGATACGCATGAACTTCGAAGGAAAAAGATAACACCCCCCTCCAGCGGTGGCATTGGGACGGCGCGTCATGACTGGCCGCCTGGGTAGTTGCGTCCCAACGCCTAAGACCACT
>Ga0307510_10004002_pt1 | contig 17272 bp, 16 predicted proteins | sample 12_EM_MG_FD_207224 | JGI IMG/M metagenome (GOLD analysis project Ga0307510, IMG submission 207224) | Populus trichocarpa ectomycorrhiza microbial communities from riparian zone in the Pacific Northwest, United States - 12_EM | ecosystem: Host-associated > Plants > Roots > Unclassified | place...
GCCAGGGCCAGGTTTCCCATTTCAACCTGGGCTCGGCCGACCGCGTGGAAGTACTGCGCGGTCCGTTCTCGGCGCTGTACGGCAATGCATCCGGCGGCGTGGTGCAACTGTTCACCGCCGACGGGCAACAACCGGACGAACTGCGCGCGGGCCTGGCCGGCGGCAGCAACGGTATGCTGCGCGCCGACGTCGGCGCCCGCGGCAAGGACGGCCCGGTCGACTACAACATCGATTACACCCACTTCCGCACCGATGGCTACCGCGACCATAGCGCGGCGCGGCGCGAATCGGGCAATGCCAAGCTCGGCTGGCAGATCGACGACGGCAAGCGCCTGACCCTGGTGCTGAACACGCTGGATGTCCCTTTCGCGCAGGATCCACTCGGACTCACCCGAAGCCAGTGGAAGGCCGATCCCAGCCAGGCCACCTCGGTGGCGGATACCTACAACACACGCAAGACGGTCAACCAGACCCAGGGCGGTCTGGTGTTCGACGATTCAATCGACGAACACAACAGCCTGCGGGTGATGGGCTACTACGGTAGCCGCAACGTACTTCAGTATTTATCGATACCTAAGGCCACCCAAGCCAGCCAGCCGGGAAATTCCGGCGGCGTGGTGGATCTTTCCAATCAATACGGCGGCGGCGACGCGCGCTGGACGTGGGCGGGCGACCTCGCCGGCCGGCCGTTCGAGCTTGCCGCAGGCCTCACCTACGACAACCAGCACCAGCACCGCAGCGGCTACAACGACTATGTGGGCGATATCCTTGGCGTGCGCGGCGACCTGCGCCGCGACGAGATCGACCGCGTCTTCGACTTCGACCAATACGTCCAGGCCACATGGAAACTGGCCGACCGCTGGACGGTGATGGGGGGCGTCCGCCACTCGCAGGTGAAGTTCAACTCCGACGACCGTTATATAAGCGCGGGTAATCCCGACGACAGCGGCTCGAAGGATTACAGCGCGACCACGCCGGTGGCAGGCGTGATGTTCAGCGCCAGTCCGTCGGTGCATCTTTACGCCAACTACGGTAAAGGCTTCGAGACGCCGACGTTCTCCGAGCTTGGCTACCGTAACGACGGCGGCCCGGGACTGGCCTTCAACCTGCAACCGGTACATACCCGCAGCAGCGAGGTAGGCGTGAAGCTGCGGCCCTCCGACAGCACGCGTGCGGAATTCACCGTGTTCCGCGCCGACAGCCGGGACGAACTGGCGGTGGCGACGAACCTGGGGGGCCGCACCACCTACCAGAACATCGACCGCTCCCGCCGACAGGGCTTCGAGGCATCGCTTTCCAGCCAGTTGGCCGATCGTCTGAAGCTCAACCTGGCCTATACGCGCGTGCAGGCGACGTTCCGCTCTCCATTCCTGACTTGCGTCGTCGCCGGCTGTTCGCGCCCGGATACGCCGGTGGCCGCGGGTACGGGAATTCCCGGCGTGCCGGGAAGTTATGCCTACGCCGCCCTGGCCTGGGGCGCCGATACCGGCTGGCAGTTCGGCGCGGATGCCACCTATAACGACAAGACGCCAGTGAACGACACCAACAGCGAATACGCACCGGCCTATACAACGGTAGGGGTGTCCGGTGGCTATGTGATCGATCGCCAGCACTGGCGCATCCACGGCTTCGCGCGCATCGACAACGCCTTCGACCGCACCTACGTCGGCTCGGTGATTGTCAACGATGGTAATGGCCGTTACTACGAGCCTGCGCCCGGGCGCACGTTCCTCATCGGCGTAGACCTGCGCTGGCGCGACTAGCAGGGATCCGCTCAGCATGATGCTGCGGCGAAGCGCCTTGCAGCTTTGCGCAAGGGAAATCCGATAGAAGCCTAGGCGAGCGCCTTATTCATCTGGAGGCGAGCATGTCATTGGTGTGGCGTCGTTCATGCTAGCTCGGCGAAGCAATCGTGAGCGATTTAAATCTGCAAGAAACATTGCAGGTGTCTTCGTTACTATCCCCGCCAACCACACGGATGCGATGCACTAAGAAAGGTGGAGAGCATTCCTTGTGACGGCGTCAGCCTGACGCATAGCATCACGTCGTTGTTGGACGCAACGACATACCATCTCAAGGAGAACAATCGATGAACACTCGACCCACACGTATCGTCGTGGCCGCGCTTTCCCTGGCCGCGGCAGCTTCCACGGCCATCGCCGCACCCGCCGAGACCGCGCGGTACTTCGCCTTCGAGGCAAGCGGAGCGCCACTGCGCCAACCGCACGAATTCGTTGTCAAGATCGACGATCCAGCGACCGCCGAAATGGCCCGCCAGATCCTCGACGGCGTGGATACTTTCAACGTCCGCATCACTGGCGTCATCGTCCGGGGCAACACCGACTACAACGAATCCTGGCCCTTCCACCTTGATCCGAAGTCGATCCAGTTCAGTGCAAACGCCGTGGAGGTCTGCGACGCCACAGCGCAGTATGTTAGCGAACACCTGCACCTGGTCGGCACCGACTTCCTGCCCCGCAATGAGTGGTGCCCCTGGTCGGCGCGCCTCACGCGCGAAGTGAAGTACCCGTAATTTCCGGGCGCACACGCCGCTTCGACCTTGCCCATGGCAGGATTCACTCTTGCCATGTGCGAGGAACACCCCATGAACAAGCGCAAGCTCGGCCAGTCCGTACTCGAAGTCGCCCCGCTCGCCTTCGGCGGCAACGTGTTCGGCTGGAGCGTGGATGAAAAACAGTCCTTCGCCCTGCTCGACGCCTTCGTCGACCATGGCTTCAACCTGATCGATACCGCCGACGCTTATTCGGCGTGGGTGCCGGGCAACAAGGGCGGCGAATCGGAAACCATCATCGGCAAGTGGCTCAAGGCCAGCGGCAAGCGCGACAAGGTGCTGATCGCCACCAAGGTGGCCAAATGGCAGCAGCACCCGGGGCTTTCACCGATCAACATCAACGAGGCCGCAGACGATTCCCTGCGCCGCCTGGGCGTGGACCACATCGACCTGTACCAGGCCCACGAGGACGACCCGAAGACCCCGCTGGCCGAAACCCTGCATGCCTTTGCCGGTTTGATCCAGAAAGGCAAAGTGCGTGTGATCGGGGCCTCGAACTACAGTGCCGAGCGCTTCGCCGATGCGCTGAAGACCTCGCAGGCGGAAGGTTTGCCGCGCTACGAATCGATGCAGCCGGAATACAACCTGATGGATCGCAAGGCGTACGAAGCACACATGGAGCCGGTGATCCTGAAGGAGCGTGTGGGCGTGATCAGCTACTACTCGCTGGCCAGCGGTTTCCTGACCGGCAAGTACCGCAGCGAGGCGGACCTTGCCAAGAGCGCCGCGCGAGGCGGCGCGGCGAAGAAATACCTCAACGCCCGTGGGAAAAAGGTACTGGACGCTCTCGACGAGGTCGCCGGCCGGCACAACGGCAAGCCGGTGGAAGTGGCCCTGGCCTGGCTGATGGCGCGGCCCGGCATTACCGCGCCGATCGCCAGTGCGACCACCGTGGAACAACTGGGCGAGATCGCCCGTGCGGCAGAGTTGAACCTGTCCAGGGAAGACATCAGCCTGCTCGACCAGGCCAGTGCCGGCTAGGGCAACCCCGGGTGTCAATCCCGAGGCCCTGGGACAGGATCGGTTACCATGCACGCCATGACCGATCCGACCCCGCCCCCGACCACCCATTTCGGCTTCCGCGACGTTCCCGTCGGCGAGAAACAGGCCCTTGTCGGCCAGGTGTTCACGTCCGTCGCGCGCAACTACGACCTGATGAACGACCTCATGTCGTTCGGTATCCATCGCTTGTGGAAACGCCATTTCGTGGCGGTGAGCGGCGTGCGGCGGGGCGACCGCGTACTGGACCTGGCCGGCGGCACCGGCGACATCGCCGCGCTCCTGAAGCCCGTGGTCGGCAACGAGGGTGAAGTGGTGGTGGGCGACATCAACGCCGCCATGCTCGGCGTGGGCCGCGACCGCCTTACCGATCGCGGGCTGGTGGCCGGCCTGCGCTGGGCGCAGATGAACGCCGAAGCCCTGCCCTTCCCGGACAATAGCTTCGATGCCGTCACCATCGCCTTCGGCCTGCGCAATGTCACCGACAAGGACAAGGCACTGGCCGATATGTGCCGCATCCTTAAGCCCGGCGGCCGCGCGCTGGTGCTGGAATTCTCAAAGGTCAAGAGCGAGCTTTTCAGCAAGCTCTACGACTTCCATTCCTTCAAAGTGCTGCCGAAGCTCGGCCAGCTGTTCGCCGGCGACGCCGACAGCTACCAGTACCTGGCCGAATCGATCCGCAAGCATCCCGATCAGGAAACGCTCAAGGGCATGATGGAGCGTGCGGGCTTTGGCCGCGTGGAAGTGCGCAACCTGTCCAATGGCATCGTGGCGATCCATCGGGCGTATAAGTTCTGATGAAGCGCGATAGCTGATATCAGGCGATCGGGACTTATAGAACCATAGCCTCCCCGACAGGAGAGTGCTACGTGGAACGGCTATTCGTCAGTGACCTGGACACCTTTCGCAGGTGCGCAACGGCGCAGCAACCCGAAGAAGATCCCACGGCGGCACCGACTGCCGTCTCAAACGATGCTTTCTCACGTCGTAGCGGTTGGCTCTATGCTGATTGTCGGCGCAGCGACGACGTAAGTCCTGCAAGCGCTCCGGCTCCGCATCAGAAACTGGATGAAGGCGAATGGGAGGCGCTTCTCGCCATGGGAAAAGCCATCTGCGGCCATGGCAACCGATGGGACGAACAGCTATCTCCCCCGCTCCCTGACTCGATCGCCATTCACGGCATGCGGCTACGGCGCAGAGCCGACGCGCGAAAGGCGTTCACCTCTCCAGACGTCGCATCGCCGCTCGAAGCGGTTCGATCCCGAATCCGGAATGTGGCTTCTATGCCTCAGCAACACGGTGCCAACCAAGCCCTCATGCGAGCCCTGAACCGCCGCATCAATGCCAGTGGTGGGCCCTCCGGCACCTGAACCGCCCCGCCGCGTGGTGGCATACTCCGGGTTTCAGCCCCATCCCCCGGAGCCTCACCATGCGTTACCTGCCCGCCGTCGCGCTTGCCGCGTTCGCGCTGCCGCTGTCGGCCTTTGCCGCGGATCCCCACTCCTACGCCCAGCCTTCGGTGGTCCGCGTCACCCACCTGGACCTGGACCTCGGGGTCGACTTCGACCAAAAGGCCCTGGCCGGTACCGCCACGCTGAAGCTGGATTGGAAAGATCCCAAGGCACCGGCCCTGGTACTGGACACCCGCGACCTGAAGATCGCCAAGGTCGAGGCGCTGGGTGCGGGCGGCACGGCTACTCCGCTTCAGTTTGCGCTGGCGGCCAGCGACAAGGAATTGGGCGAGAAGCTCACCATCCAGGCGCCGAAACACCCATCCGAAGTGCGCATCACCTACGCCACCGTGCCCACCGCCTCGGGCCTGCAATGGCTCACCCCTGAGCAGACGGCCGACAAGAAGCAGCCACTGATGTTCTCGCAGTCGGAGTCCATCCACGCGCGTTCGTGGGTGCCGCTCCAGGATTCCCCGGCCATCCGTTTCACCTACGACGCGCACATCACCGCGCCGACGGGCGTGCGCGTGGTGATGAGCGCCATCAACGACGCCAAGCACCCGCTCGATGGCGATTTCACCTTCGACCAGCCGCATCCGATCCCGTCGTACCTGCTGGCCATCGCCGCCGGCGGCCTGGACGTGCGCGAGACAGGCCCGCGCAGCGCCGTGTACGCCGAACCCGGCGTGGTGGCCAAGGCCGCACACGAGTTCGAGGACACCGAGAAGCTGATCGCCGCCACCGAGAAGCTCTACGGCCCCTATGCCTGGACGCGCTACGACATCCTGGTGCTGCCGCCTTCCTTTCCGTTCGGCGGCATGGAAAACCCCAACATGACCTTCGCCACGCCCACGGTGCTGGTGGGCGACAAGTCCCTGGTGTCGCTGGTGTCGCATGAACTTGCGCACTCGTGGTCGGGCAACCTGGTAACCAGCGCCGCCTGGCGCGACATCTGGTTGAACGAGGGCTTCACCACCTACGTGCAGGGCCGCATCACCGAGGCGGTCTATGGCAAGACGCAAGCCGATGAAGAAGCCCTGCTGTCCGCCCGGGCGCTGGAAAAGGGCCTGGCGAAGATGCCGGTGAACTCACAGAAGCTGGCCCCCTCGCCGCGCGCCATCGGGGCCGACGACGCACTCTCGGACGTAGCCTACGACAAGGGCTCGTGGTTCCTGCGCACGCTGGAGCAGCGCTTCGGCCGCGACAACTTCGATGCTTATCTCAAGGGCTACTTCGCGCACTTCGCCTTCCAGAGCATCGATACCGAAACCATGCTTGCCTATATGAAGACGAACCTGCTGGATAAGTATCCCGGCAAGATGAGCGTGGCCGAAGTACGTGCCTGGGTCTACGAACCCGGCGTGCCCAAGGATGCCCCTCTGCCCACCGTGGCGCACTTCGACACCATCGACGCCGAACGTACCTCTTTCCTCGACGGCACGCTCACCGCCGACAAGCTCGACGCAAAAACCTGGAACACCCAGGAGTGGATGTACTTCCTTGACCGCCTGCCCGACGCACCGCCGCTGGCCAAGATGCAGGAACTCGATGCCGCCTGGCACCTCACCGGCACGCCCAACGCCGAGATCGGCATGCGCTGGTATGCCCACGCCATTGCCGCCGGTGACAAGGCCGTGTGGAACGCCGCGGGCGAGCACATGCAGCGCATCGGCCGGCTGTACCTGACCACCCCCGTCTACCGTGCCTTCGCCGCCACGCCCGATGGACTGGCGTTCGCCGAAGGTATCTATGCCAAGGCAAAACCCGCTTACCACCCGATGACGCAGAAAGCGGTGGAAGGCATTTTCGCCAAGGCGAAAGCTCAACCCGCCAAGGCCAAGTGACCATGTCGCGCCTTCGTCCCCGCCCAATTTCCAACGATCCGCGACCGCTATGGAAGCGCCTGCTCTATCGCCGCCTGAAATTCATCGGCTCCATTGTCGGCGTGCTGGCGCTCGCCTTCGCCTTCGCCTACCTGTTCGAACCGCAATGGCTGTTGCGCATGGACATGATGCGCAAGGCGATGGCGGCCAACCTCGACACGCATAGCATCGAGGCCGGCGACACCAAGTGGTCATATTACGAAGGCGGCAGCGGCCCCACCCTGGTGCTGTTGCATGGCTTTGCCGCCAACAAGGATGTGTGGCTGGATTCGGCCAAGGAACTGACCAAGAATTTCCATGTGATTGCCCCCGACCTTCCCGGTTGGGGTGATTCCTCCCGCGTGGAAGGCGGCCGGTACGACGTCGACAGCCAGGTGGCGCGCCTGGATACTTTCTTCGATCGCATGGGCCTGCGCGGTTTCACCCTGGTCGGGCACTCGATGGGCGGCGCGATTGCCGGCGCGTATACCGCGGACCATCCGGGCCGCGTGTCCAACCTGGTGCTGATGGACGCCTTGGGCCTCACCTTCAAGCCCAACGATTTCTCGAAGGCGGCGCTCAATGGCAAGGACCCGTTCGTGTTCGACGACCGGGCGGGCTTCGAGGCGATGCTGAAACTGGTGTTTCTGAATCCGCCGAAGGTACCCGGCCGCATCGCCGATGCCTACGTGCAACAGAACAAGGACAACCGCGCCTTCATCGATCGTACGTTCGATGAGTTGAAGCCCGAGTCGCAATCGCTGGCACTGGATGCGCGGCTACCCAAGCTCACCGTGCCGGTGCTTGGCCTGTGGTGCCACGATGACAAGGTGATCGATATTTCGGCACTGGATACCCTGCGCAATGGGCTGACCAACGCCAAGGCGATCAGCAGCACCATCCTCAATGGCTGCAACCACATGCCGCAGATCGAGAAGCCGGATGAGTTCAGCAAGGTGATCACCGGGTTCGTGATGGCGCATTGAGGAGATGAGCGGCGCATGGAAGCGCCGCCCGACCGGGGCCGCTATCGTTCCGGTTTTTTGCGGGAAGCAAACGTGCCTACCTTCAACATCAATGTCGCCCCCGGCGTAAACATTGTCATTAACGCACCCCACGTCGACATGCGTCCACAGGAACCCTCTGTTGTGGCGAACCTGCTTGGCAGCATAAAAAACATCTCTTCGACCCTGATCGACCGCATGCAAAGCATCCCTGCTGCCCTGATCGATGGCGCGCAAAATATCCCAAGGCCCCTGATCGCCGGCGCCGCTCTATTCGCATATGCCGCATGCGTGGATACCATGCTTGCGCACATGGAGGACAACGCCGATCACGAGCAACGGCAGTACGATGCCCGCGCAGAAGGTATGTACCGCGGGTTCGAGCAGGGCCATGCCAAAGGCTATTTGGAAGGGTTTATCGATGCAAAGCAAGGCAACGAATACGCTGGCAATGGCATCATTGCCTATGCGGGAGATTGCATGCGAAGCGCTGCTTCCCAACTATGTGGTCGACTAGTTGAACACGTAGCTCCCTATCCCCGCCTTGCCGGGAACGAATTGGACAAGGTGTCCTGACGGCACCGCAAAGGGCACAGATATGTCATATCCGTGGGACCAGCCCTACTGACGAATCAATCCGCGACGTCCGCTACCAGCCGTTCAAGCTCGGCCTTCACCCCCGACCCATGCGCACGCAGCCAGTCGCGCTGTTCGCGCCAGTCGGGGGTGATGGATTCCACCCAGGCCCAGAATTTGCGTGAGTGGTTGCGCTGGCGAAGATGACACAGCTCGTGCACCAGCACGTAGCGCAGCGCGGCCGGTGGCGCCAACGCCAGCGAAAGGTCCAGGTTCACCCGGTCGCGCGCGTCCAGGCTTCCCCACAGGCTCTTCAACGGACGTACGCGCAGCCCCGTGGGCGCGGCACCGACCAGCGGCACGAGCGTGGCGAGCCAACGCGAGACATCGCGCCGGATCTGTGCTTCAAGGAACGAGGCGATGAGCCCGCGCGCCACCGGCAAGGCGCGGCTGCCCGGCCGCGGCAGTACCAGGGTGAGTGATTCCCCCGCGTGCTCGATGCGGGGATAGGGGCCATCGGCCCAGAAGAGGTCGGTTTCGAGTCCGCGCAGCGGGAACGTGGTGGGTACGCCCACGCGCAGCGCCGGTAACCGTTCGGCATCGAGGTTGAGTTCGTCGAGCTTGCGTTCGAGCCAGTCGACGTTGGTACGCAGGAAGGCGCTGACCTGCGAGGGGTGCGTGCCGCGCGGGCAGGTGATGCGCGCGCCCTTGGAAGTAACGGTGAGACGCAATCGACGCGCACGCGGGTGTACGGACTTCAGCACGCGGATCGTTGCCCCCGCGGCGGTAGGCAATTCAAGCCAGTCGCCTTGTTCGAACATCGCTGATATTTACCCGTTGCCACCGTGGAACACCAAAGTTTCGGCTACGGCTGTCGCGGATGCTGCGACTGAAGTTCCCTGCCGCCCGATCAATCCGGGCGGGGCAGCTTGAACCATTCGTCGAGCTTGCCCAACAGGCGCTCCAGCTCCAGCGTCAGCAGGGCAAAGCGGGCATCCATCTCGGCCGCAGGTGAATCGTGGGGGCTATCGCCCATTTCGTCCAGTACCACGTCGAGGAACTTCAGCTTCCTGACCACCAGGTCTTCACCCAGGACGAAAGTCATGCGGTCGTCGAAGGTCAGGCCCAGCTGGAACACCTGCTTGCCGTTTCGCAAGTGTTCGCGGACTTCCTCCGACTCCAGATCCTGACGGCGGCAGCGGGCGATGGCGCCAGTGGCCGTGGCCGGGTCCCTGAGCTCCACTTCGTCGCCCAGGGTCAGGCCCCCGGGGAGGTTGCCGGTGGCCAGCCAGTCGGTCATCAGGGCCCGGGGAGACTCCTCCGGCGCCAGCGGCACGGCGGGGAAGCTGCCCAGGGCCTCGCGGATCTGCGTTACGCCGTTCTCGGCGGACTTGCGACTGGAACTGTCGATCACCAGCCAGCCGTGCTTGCGATCGGCGTAGACGGCCAGGCGGGAGCTGCGGACGAAGGCCCGCGGCAGCAGTTCGTTCAGGACGTCGTCCTTGATGCGCTTGCGCTCACGGCCGTTCACCTTGCGGCCTTCTTCCTCGGCGATCTTCTGCACGCGGTTGTGCAGTTCGTCATTGACCACGGACGACGGCAGCAGCTTGTCCTCACTGCCCACCATCACCAGGGTAGAGGCCTTCACCGAGTGGGTGAGGGCTTCCTCGTTGCGGCCCAACGGGGAGACAAAGCCCCGGGTGGACATTTCCAGCGGACCGACCGGCCGAAGCCGGTGTTCGGCCAGGGCCTCGTCGAGTTTTTCCAGGTCGTCGGCAACAGTGGCGGAGAAGCGGAACAGCGTCAGGTTACGAAAGAACATGGATGCCTTGGATTGCGTCGTGGGCAAACGACGAATGATACCGACCTGTCGCCTCTTCGGGGTCTCGCGCTCTTACGAGACACCTCCTTCGACTACAACCGCAGGCCCAACATGCCGGCCATGATCGCCGTGGCCAGCAACGCCCCGCCACCGGCAACCGTCCAGGCAACCCTGTCGGCCGTGGCCTGCGGCACCTGGTGCTGGAGAAGGACCAGGCGCAGCCCGCATCCCAGGTGCGTCACCAGGCAGGCCACGCCCAGGGCGTAGTGCGGGATCAGCCTCACGTAGCCGGCGAAAAGGCCCTCGGGAGCCGACGTTGCCCAAAGCCAGTCCGTGTCGATGCCCCTGGATCGCGCGGAAAAAGTTGAAGTCAGGTGCGAGAACAGGAAGGCCGCGAGGTAGGCGCCGGTCAGGGTTTGCAACGTCCCGAGCCTGTCCGTGCGGGTGGCGGTGGCTCGGCGCGCCAGCAGCAGGCCGCTGGCCATCATGAAAATGAGGCCTGCGATCAGAATCGGCTGCACGACGTCCGAGCGATACCAAAGCCGCAGCGCCGCCATCAGGCGGTGCTGGACATCGGACCCGAACAGGGCGCTGAGGTGATTGGCCAGGTGCCAGCCAAGGAAGACCAGCACCAGGGCCGCGGCTACCGACCCGTGGATGGTGGTCAGCCACGCGGGCGTCGTCGGGACCGTCATGGGACGCTCGCGAGGCGGGACCCGCATCATCGCGATCGCAGCCACAGCCAGCCAAAGGATGGCCCAGAGGATCAGCTCCTGGGTTTTCAGCCCCAGGATGCCGCGGTATCCACCGGCCGCTACATAAAGCGACGGTGTGGCGAAGGCCAGATGGGCGATCCTGCGGCTGAACAATTCCTGCCGCGACAATGGCAGCTGGCTGTTGGACCGGGCGACGACAAATGCCAACGCGGGCAGCGCGAACGCCAACAGCAGGAACAACACCACACCGGCCCACGCCAGCGACTGGGCTGACACGGTCCCGGCTGCCACGGCCTCGCGGCCGGCGAAATGGAATAGCTGCAGCCATATCGGATAAAGCAGCATGGCGACGATAAGCACTACGACCGTAGAGCGAGTCGCGATGGGCGGGCGGGCCTTTGCAGCGATGGCGGTGGTCATGTGGAGATCCTCCCTGCCACCAGTAGAGCATGTGCTTGGCCTATAGTATTGAGCCAATTCCTTGCATATTGATTGTGCCATGAGCATGTCACGGCGCCTCCCGTTCGCGATAAGCAGGCAAGGGGAAGGCTCCCTCCAGTCGAGGATCCACAACGACATTTGCCAGGCGATCCAGGCGGGCCGACTGGCGCCGGGAGCGCGGCTGCCCTCGGCCCGGAGCCTGGCCTCCGAACTGGGCGTGGCAAGGGGAACGGTGGATGCCGTCTATGCCCGGCTGACGGGCGAGGGCTACATCATCGGCCGTGGGTCGGCCGGCACGATCGTCTCGCCCACCCTCACCGTGCGCCCGAGTGCGCCGACCGTCTCGTCATCGGGCTCGCTACCAGCGCCGATCGTGCCGGTCCGGTTTCATATCGGCCTGCCCTCGCTGGATCTCTTCCCTTATGCCCGGTGGACGCGGCTGATATCGCTGCACGCCAAAAGGCTTTCGCCCACAGGCCCGCATCACCCCAGCCCTGCGGGGCTACCGGCGCTGCGCGAGGCCATCGTCGGATACCTGGCCGTGGCCCGAGGGTTTGCCTGCCATCCGGAACAGGTCTTCATCACCGCCGGCTACCAGGGAGCGCTGGATCTGGCGACACGACTTGTCCTCAAGGAACAGGACAGCGTCTGGTTCGAAGATCCCGGTTATTCGTTCGCCCGCGACGCCCTGGCCGCGAAAGGCGTGCGGGTGGTCCCTGTCCCGGTGGACGCGGAAGGTTTGCGCGTGAGCGAAGGCATCACCCAGGCTCCCCACGCCCGGCTGGCCGTCGTCACGCCGTCCCACCAGGCCCCGCTCACGGTAACCATGTCCCAGGCGCGCCGCCGGATGCTGCTGGATTGGGCGGAACATGCCGGCAGCTGGGTGATCGAAGACGACTACGACAGCGAGTTCCATTACGCGGGATTCAGGCCTTCGGCACTGAAGAGCATCGACGCTGCCGACCGGGTGTTCTTCGCCGGAAGCTTCAGCAAGACCCTGCTGCCCAGCCTGCGCCTGGGATTCCTGGTGGTCCCTGAAAGCTTCGTTGCATCCGCCGGAGAGGCAGCCGCCGTGATGCATCGCGGGGAGGCGGCCTTCATGCAGCAAGTCGTGGCCACGTTCATCGCGGAAGGCCATTTTTCCAGACACTTGCGACGCATGCGCGCCAGGTACGACGCGCGCCGTCGCGCCCTGGCGACAGCGTTGAAAGAGTCATTTGGCGATGCGATTGATATCCGCAGCCAGGGCGGCGGCCTTCACCTCATTGCCGAGCTCCGCGGCCATGGCGCGGATGTTGAAATCATGGCCAGGGCAAGGGCCAGCAGGCTATGGGTATCGGCCTTGTCGGCCCAGTCCATGGCGTATCCGGCAGGCGATGCGCTGATGCTGGGATTCGCCAACATTGCCGAGCATTCGGCGGAGAAAGACGTGGCCGCCCTGAAGCAGGCGATCACCTTGAACCCTTGAAGGGACGACGACGGATCATGCCGATCCGTCGTCGCCGCTTAGCTCAGGAAACCGCCGCGATGGCCTGGGCCACGGCATTGATGTTGCGGTTATTGAGCGCCGCCACGCAGATGCGCCCGGTGCCCACGGCGTAGATGGCGAATTCCTCGCGCAGGCGGTCGACCTGGGTTGCGGAAAGCCCCGAATACGAAAACATGCCGCGCTGGCGCACGATGAAATCGAAGTCGGCCTGCACGCCGGCGGCCTTGAGGCGCTCGACCAGCCCCAGGCGCATGGCGCGGATGCGGCTGCGCATCTGGCCCAGTTCCTCGTGCCACATGGCACGAAGTTCGTCTGAATGCAGCACTGCCGACACCACCGAGGCGCCATGAGTGGGCGGGTTGGAGTAATTGCTGCGGATCACGCGCTTGACCTGCGACTGCACGCGCAGGGCCTCTTCGTGACTTGCCGCCACGATGGAAAGCGCGCCCACGCGCTCGCCATAGAGCGAGAACGACTTGGAGAACGAGCTTGCCACCAGCATCGGCATGCCGGCGTCGGCAAACAGGCGTACCGCCACGGCGTCTTCCTCGATGCCGTCGCCAAAGCCCTGGTAGGCGATGTCGAGGAAGGGCAGCAAGCCTTTCTCACGCACGACATCCACCACCTGGCGCCATTGCGCGGTGTCCAGGTCAACACCCGTGGGGTTATGGCAGCAGGCGTGCAGCACGACGACGGCGCCGCGCGGCAAGTCCGACAGCGACGACAGCATGCCGGCGAAATCCAGGCCGTGGCTGGCGGCGTCGTAATAGGGGTAGTTCACCACCTTGAAGCCGGCCGCCTCGAACAGGGCGCGGTGGTTTTCCCAACTGGGGGTGCTGATGGCGACGGGCGCGGCGGGGTTGAGGTGCCTGAGGAAATCCGCACCCACCTTCAGCGCCCCGGTACCGCCCAGGCCTTGCGAGGTCACCACGCGGCGCTCGGCAATCAACGGCGAATCCGCACCGAAGAGCAGGCGCTGCACCGCCGCGTCGTAGGCGGCAATGCCATCGATCGGCAGATAGCCACGGGGGGTGAGATGGCCCAGGCGGGCCTCTTCGGCCGCGCGCACGGCGCGCAGCAGCGGCACATGGCCGTCGGCGTCGTAGTAGACGCCTACACCAAGGTTCACCTTGTGCTCGCGCGTATCGCTGCCATAGGCCTCGTTGAGCCCCAGGATGGGATCGCGGGGGGCCATTTCGACATGGGTGAACGGGGTCATGGAATCAAAGCCTTCGGCAGCTGGAACGGGGAATGGGGAGCACCTGGTTTATTCCGTGTCATTGCCCTGCCCGACAAGCCAGGCATGGGCATCGGCACCGGCCTTGGTGCCAAAGGAGAAATCGAACAGCGAGCGGTCGGCCAGCTGCGAGGGCGCCACGTTGCCCAGCGCACGGAAGATCGTTTCCGCTCGCCCGGGGAACTGGTGTTCCCAGTCGTCCAGCATGCGCCTGACGGCCTTGCGCTGCAGGTTTTCCTGCGAACCGCACAGGTTGCAGGGGATGATCGGGAATCCACGATCCGCGGCGTAGGCCGCGATGTCGTCTTCGCGGCAATAAGCCAGGGGCCGGATCACCGTGTGCGCGCCATCGTCCGAACGAAGCTTCGGCGGCATGGCCTTCAGGCTTCCCTGATAGAACAGGTTCAGGAAGAAGGTGCCCAGGATGTCGTCGCGGTGATGGCCCAGGGCGATCTTGGTCACGCCGTTCTCGCCGGCCCACTTGTACAGCGCACCGCGGCGCATGCGCGAGCACAGGCTGCACATGGTCTTGCCGGCCGGGATCACGCGGGTGACCACCGAATAGGTGTCCTGCTCGATCACGTGGTAAGCCACGCCGAGCGACTGCAGGTAGCCGGGCAAGACGTGTGCGGGAAAATCCGGCTGCTTCTGGTCCAGGTTTACGGCCACCAGTTCGAACGGCACCGGAGCCTTGGCTTTCAGCTGGATCAGGATATCGAGCAGGGTGTAGGAATCCTTGCCGCCGGACAGGCACACCATGAGCTTATCGCCGGCTTCCACCATGGAAAAATCAGCGATCGCCTGCCCCACCTGGCGACGCAGCCGCCTTGCCAGTTTGGCGGCCTCGTAGGCTTCTTTGCGGGAGTCGGGGACGGGGGCTGGCATGGGTGCGGCGCGGGCTGGACGACGCATTGTAACAGGGCCTTCGCCGATGCTTCCCCGCGTCATGTTCAGCGGACTACACTCGACGTCTCCCCCGTAGCCACCGTGGTTCGCATGCAGGTCCAGGATCCCGCCGAGACCGCCCGTCGACTGGCCGAACTCCGCAGTGAGCATCGTGACCTCGACTCGGCGATCGACCAGCTGGTCGCCGCCCGAGCGGGCGACGAACTGCAGCTGACGCGCATGAAGAAGCGCAGGCTGGCGCTGAAGGATGCGATTTCCCGGCTGGAAAGCCGCCTCATCCCCGACCTGGATGCCTGAAATCATGCCCGTGACCCTGCGCGACGACCACGTTGCGCTCGAGCCCCTCGCCATCGACCACATCCGCGGCCTGGAAGCCGCGGCCCTCGACGGGGAACTGTGGAACCTGTGGTTTACCTCCGTGCCGCCGCCGGGCCAGATGCACGCGTACGTGGAGAAAGCCCTCGCCAGCGAAGAGGAGGGCCGCATGCAGCCGTTCGCCATCCGCGAGGCGACCAGCGGCGAGATCGTCGGCAGCACGCGCTTCTACGACATCGAAGACTCCGTGCCGCGCATGGCCATCGGCTATACCTGGTACGCGCAGCGCTGGCAGAGAACCCACCTCAATACCTGCTGCAAGCGCCTGCTGTTGCAGCATGCCTTCGAAACCGCCGGTGCCGCCTCCGTCCAGTTCCATACGGACAACTACAACGTGAACTCCCAGCGCGCCATCGCGCGCCTGGGTGCCACGCAGGAAGGCATCCTGCGCTCGCACCAGAAGCGGCCCAACGGCACGGTGCGCGATACGGTGTGCTTCAGCATCCTGGCCGCCGAATGGGAAGGCGTGAAGCGTGAGCTTATGCTTCGAATCGAGCGGCTTACCGCGCCTGCCCAGGACGCACGATAAGCGTGGCCGTCATGCCGGCGGCCAGTACCGTACCCGCGGGCAGGGGATCGGCATCGATCTTCACCCGGACCGGCACGCGCTGGGCCAGGCGCACCCAGTTGAAGGTCGGGTTCACGTCCGATAGCAAATCCGCGCCCGTGGGGTTGTCGGCATCGGTGATGCCACGGGCGATGCTTTCCACGGTGCCGGTAAGGCGCGCACCGCCGGCCAGCAGGCGAATGTCCACCTTGTCGCCCACGTGCACGGTGGGGAGCTTCGTTTCCTCGAAGTAGCCATAGATCCAGTAGCTATGGCTGTCGATCAGGGCCAGGCGCGGCGTGCCAGTGTTGGCGTAGTCGCCCACGCGGATGTCCAGGTTGGTCACGTAGCCATCGACGGGCGCGCGCACTTCGGTGCGATCGAGGTTCAACTGTGCGGCGGCCAGTTCCACCTGTGCCTGGCTCACGGCAGCCAGCGCCTGCTGCTGGCCGGCACCGGCCTGCCGGGTGCTGGCCTGGGCCTGCTGCCAGGCGGCACGTGCGGCGTTGGCGGCGGCCTGGGCGTTGGCGCGGTCCTCGGCCGAGATCACGTTGTTGATCAGCTTTTGCCGACGCTCGGATTGCGCCGCGTAGTTGTCGTAGTTGACCTTGCTCTGGTTGGCGCCAGCCGATGCCGCGTTGATGCTGGCGCCGGCGGCACGGGCGGCGGCCTCGGCCGCGGCAAGGTTCGCCTCGGCCTGCGCCACGGCATTGAGGTAGCGCGCGCGGTCGATCACGAACAATAGTTCGCCCTTCTTCACCACCTGGTTGTCCACCACTTTCACATCGGTCACCAGGCCCGCCACATCCGGGGCAATGCGCACCACCTCCGCGCGCACGCGACCGTCGCGCGTCCACGGCGAATACATGTAGTGCTTCCAAAGTGCATGGCCGATGAGCACGGCCAGCAACACCACCAGCACGGTGACGACCAGGCGAATGAGGCTTGCGAGTTTCATGGCGGCGTGACCTAGAAAAGGAGCAGCCCGAGGCTGCCGAAGACACAGACGAAGGCGGCGATACGGACGAGCGACGGATGCCATACATGCCGGTATAGCCCGTAGCGGCCGGCCAGCCAGTCCAGTCCCCACAACAGCAGCATGGAACCGATGAATACCAGCAGCAGGCCGGGGACCAGCGCGTCACCGAGGGCGATTTCACGGGGCATGGGCAATGACCTCCGGGTTGGGCATCTGCGGCATATAGGCGGCCAGCACGGATTCGCCGTCCAGCAGGGCCAGGCGGATCAGGTGCAGGTTGTCCAGCAGCACGCAGG
>Ga0307510_10004003_pt1 | contig 17266 bp, 12 predicted proteins | sample 12_EM_MG_FD_207224 | JGI IMG/M metagenome (GOLD analysis project Ga0307510, IMG submission 207224) | Populus trichocarpa ectomycorrhiza microbial communities from riparian zone in the Pacific Northwest, United States - 12_EM | ecosystem: Host-associated > Plants > Roots > Unclassified | place...
AGCCCTTTTCACTCGCACTCAATCTACTAAATCTAGATAATGAATATCCGAGCATCCCCTTAGACGTTGTGCGGCAACCTCGGGCGTGAAATCGCGTTGTGATTCGCCCATCAGCTCAAATCTTTTTCACGGCAGGCAAGAGCGGATAAACAGGGTCTGCTTATAGTTAACTTATGGTCCAATTTATATAAAATTAACTGACAAATAAGCGGGCTCTGTTGTCGTTACTAATTATATAAAGACAATAGAATGATTTATTGAGTCCCCTTTATATCTCGCATTATTATAGATATAGCTAGCTAAATAATTAACAATCTGTCACATGCTCAAGCGATAACTCTTTATCCCCTTACAAATTTAAACTAAATTAGTGCCTTAGCTGGTTGCAAATTAGCAGTTGTATTATATAAACTTATCTTATCCTATTGTTTCAGTCTTAACAGTCTATAATCAGCTTAACGCAGTGGGGTACACAAAGACATTGATTTGTTTTAAATAAGGTTCGACATAAACAGGGTCTACATAGTTGGCCACATATTTTAAATAAGCTTAGTCTGCATAATTTGTTGGTGATAATCGGCCAATGGAGATCAATCGGCCTGATAAGGAGATAGGCATGAGTCGATGCAAAGCTGGTTCAGTCCAGAGCTAGTTTACCCTCTGCCTCACACCATGAGGAATCCTTAGTGCAGGATGCATACGCCATGAGGAGGATAGCATCGTCACCAGAGAAGGTGGCATGAGTTTGGCTGTATCCCTGTCAATGGTAAGCTTGTTTGTGGTGAGAGTGCCAGTCTTGTCAGAACACAGGATAGTGACACCTGCAAGCTCCTTGATGATGGTGATATGAGTGACGATAGCCTTGAACAGCATGCACTGACCTGCCACGACCACCGCGCCCGCCACATCTGATGTGTCCACCACATCCGCTGCCTTTCCTTTGATCCTCACCAAGGCCTGCTGCCATCCACGGTGCAAGACAGATGACATTTGAGATGATAAATGAGATGCAAGTGATCTGTACAGGGTGAAGAACAGCAAGAGAAGTGAAACATACAACTTTGTGTGATGGAGTGACAGACATTGGCTTGTTGGCTTGATTTTGAGCTAGAAAAGACGGCGGGAGGTCTAAGACAAAAAGAATAATAAGGGAACGTACGAAAATGGGCCAAATGGTCCTATAAATAGTAATATGCGACCACAGTGAGTGTGTGGTTAATTGGCAAGTGGTCGCAAACATTGTGCATGACATCGTTGACATGGGAAAGTAGCGTCAGGCCAGCAAAGGAGAAGTGTCGGCAGCAGGCTTGGGGCGAGGTGAAGGGGGACTTAGAGGAGCAGAGGGTAATGAGAGGGATAAGGGGCGGCAAAAGCAGGCAAAGAGGTATGGAGGCGAACTGTGCGACGATGATAAGGAGTGTGATGGTGGTGAGTCTGAGGGAGCTGACATAGTGGAATAGTGTGTCAGGCAGCCCAGGCCAGCACATATATATGCCATCCTTACAGGATAGCATCTTTGACTCAGTGGCCAGACTTTGAGGGTGTCTCGCTGCTTGCAGACACTGAAAGAATTGAAGTTACACTCAAGTCATGGTGTATTGAGTTCAAGTTGAAATCACATAAAGTTGGAGTACCAAAGGATGTCAACTGGCACCCCTCGGAGTCAGTTTTTACCAACCAAGTCAGCCCACGTCGAACTAAGTCACATGGCATCAACGCATTCCTCATTGGGCTTGATCTGGTGGTCCTGGCCGGCCACCACTTCCGCAACACTCCCCCTCACTTCGCGTGCAGTCCAAGGGATGCGACAAAGTGCATTCCCTTGGTGGAAGACAAGGGGTTGCTGGGCGCGTCGGCCACCGTGTCATCTTTGGGCTGTGGGCCGGTGGGATCAGGCTGCACTGCATGTTGATGTGTGTGGTCAGGGGGGTGGGAATGACGATCACGTGTGAATGCGAGGGGTGGATGGTTGTCGGAAAACGAATTGGTGATGGCCTTGAAGCTGCCAAGAATGATTGAGACGGGGCTGGGAGGGCACGATGCCTCCTTGCCGCTGTGCGTTGCTACGATGTTGTTGTACTCGGGGGTGGTTGAGGAGACGTCCTCCTGCCGCCTTGAAGGCCAGCGGATGGCGCCGTCGTTGATGGGGAATATGTGCTCCAATGTAGCACGCCAGTCTACGGCCATGCTGCCGTTTGCGTCGGGGAAGATGGCGTCTGGGCGCATTGCCAACGTGGCCCAGTGGGATGTATCGACGGCCTCGCGATGGGGCACGTTGCATGTGATGGTGCACTCTGCTGCGCTTGCGGGTGCTGGGTCTGTGAGATGAGGGACAGGAGCCGAGAGGGGCTCGAGATCGTCAATGTCGAGGGTAAGAGCGGCAACGTCGACAAGAACGATGTCCTCTGTGCCAAACTCGAGTGTGCAGGGCTGGAGCGCCTCTGCGCCTGCAGTCTCAGCCGCGAATGCTAACTCCACAGTTTTGGAGTCCAGGGGTGGTGCCACCACACTGTCTTCCATCGTCGTCACTCCCCCTGCTTCATCTGGGTCTTCTGCAAAGGCCTCAGAGGCTTGCAGGCAGGGCACAAGGCAAGGGGCGTTGGTGCCAAGGTGCACCGCTTCTCCTGACTGGATGTCGTGCATGATGCACAAGGGTGTGTGGGTCCGCACGGTTCTGCATGGCTGGGCTGGCAAACTGTCCGGCCCATAGGGTGGTGTAGCCTCAACAGGCAAGGCGGGATACGTGGGGACATTAGAAATCGAGGGAGTGCCCAGCGCAGCAATCAGCTTGCTGCTCACCGCCAGTACCTGTAATTCCTCCCCCTCAAGCTGAGCTGCTGACGCTGAGTGGACGACCTGCTCCTTGGTGACGGTGCCAGGCCCAGGCCATAGTGCTTGGTAAGCCTGTGTGACGGCGTTGAAGCTGTGTGACTGACCCTTGTACACCCGGATGGCTGGCTCGGGGTCGTCGAGATGTGCGAGCTCCGATGAGCACACAATGTTGTGGGGGCGGTGCATGTGGCGCATGGTGTCCGCGACCTGCTCTCCGTATGAGAAGGTGGTCTGGGGGCGTCCGTCTCCAATGTGGGGCGTGTACCACGCTTCATCTGGTGTCCAGTGTGGCTCTGGGGTGTTGTTAATGGCGAGTGTGTGTGGCACATTGTGGGGAACGGGTTGAGACCCGGTGCAAGGGGCACTGTCCTCCTCGGGCAGTGTGGCTGCTCCAGCCTCCTCTTCGGTCTCCTGTTCCTCCCCCTCCTTGACCAGCTGGTCTTCTAGTCCGGCCCAGTCAAGGTTGCCTTTGTCCTCTGCGCCCCATGTTTCGGTGTGGAAGGCCTCGTCTTCGTCTTCGGAGTCTGAGTTGTCCATCCGATGGTCCGGCTCCGCGCAATTGGGGTGCGCATGACCTACTTCCTCGATGGCCCAGAAGCCCCTATCGTCCGAATCGTCTTCATCGATGGTGATGTGGTTAGTGGAGCCCACAGGCTTGTTCTTGGGCTTGCTGGTGGTGCCTGGGTTTGCCTGTGCTGCCTGTCCGCTCTGGTCTGCTGCTGCCACAGCCTCCTCCCTCTTCCTGGTGCGACAGTCGCGCGCCCAGTGGCCTTCCTTGCCACAGTGGTGGCACTTGCCCTTGCAGCGCCTGCCATCGCTGCCTTCGAAGGTGCCAGTAGTGGCAAGGGCCTTGTATGGAGCCTGTGGCACACTCCGGTTCTTGCCCTTCCCCTGGCCTTGAGCCAGGTCTTTCACTGTTTTGATGCGGTCGGCTTCCTTGCAAAGTGTGTTGATGACATCCGTCATATCAAAGGGTGAGTGGGTGAGCTTGCAAGTGAGGTGCAGCGATCCCATCGTCTGGGACGCGTAGGCAGAGAGAGGGTCCGGGACCCTGTGGATGATGGTGCGCTCGTATTCGGGCTTGGTGACGGTAACGCCGGCCGCTGTGAGTTCGTGACACCGCTTCTTCAGGGAGCTTAAGAACTCCTGGATGTCACCTCCTTTCGGGCACCGCATATCGAGGAACGATTGGTGCATATTCGCTCAAGCGTGCGCAGTTTTTGGTGTAGCAAGGAGGGTGAGAGCATCCCATTGCTCTTTGACTGTGGGGTACTCATCCATGTCCATGGATATCTCATCAGGGAGTCGCTGGCAGAGAAGGCATGGTGCGATTACATCTTCGTGCTCCCATCGTTGGGCTTCCTGCTCCTCTGCATCGGTGATGTTATTTGGGTCCTGGGGAACAGGGGCTTTGGTGGAGCCTTTGAAGTAGTCCAGTCCCAGTGGTACCATTGCCCAGCGAAAACGGTGGGAAAATGTTGCCCAATTGGTAATGTCAGAGTCCAAATGTGGGACATCAGTGAGTGAAGTCAAAGGAGCAGGAGAAGGCGTGGACGCAGACAAGGATGCGGGTGATGGCGTGGACATGGCAGTGGGAGATGGTGCTGATGAGGGTGCTGAGGACAATGTGGACGATATTGACAAAGTGGCTGCTTTAACTTGTGAACAAGTATTACGGATGCAAACTCAGTTGGGCATGAAAGCACACACTGAGGGATCCACTACACGGATGCTAATTAGACTATGTACTGTATCTAGACCTGGACCAAGCAATCTATCTACATGTAAGATATGCTAGTGCGCTGTGCACTGGCAGCGTGCGCTGTGTAGTCTTGATCTGGTGGTCCTGGCCGGCCGCCACTTCTGCGACACATGGGCTACTACATGGACACCTCAAATATTGCCATAAAGATCGCCCAGCCCAGGGTACTGTACACCTCTCCCCCTGTTTCGACTGTGCGCTTGCGGTTGCGCATCCGGACCCCATTCGGCTGTTCTCTTTTTCTCCTGCGCATTCCCTTTATGTGTACTTGGTACATGGACATTCCATGATTGTTTGTTTCCTCTTTACTTCCTTTTTTGATGGCACCAGAACGATTGCTTCAACGTCTCAAGATCTCAAGTGTTCCACACATATGTGCATTCGCATTTGTCCATGATTACTCAGTTTCGCTGTAAGGCGACTGGTCGCCTTACCTCCATTGGTGGGCCACTGTGCCATCATCACATGAGCATGCTCGACCTCAGATCGACCATACATCATATATCATTCATATTCAGGTTGCCTAGTAGGACGCGTTTTGGACAAGTACCTAAATAGATAGTGCACAAGTGTGTATTAAAGGCTTGTCTCTCCAGTAAAGAAGAGGGAGACAATCTTTCTACGTAACTTCACAATAAACCCCATAGTTTAGGCTGGTTCTATTGTGTGAGGTTCTTGAAGGATTTCGTCTTGCTCATCTCAAAACCATTATCTCTACCCCACATGCTCTGGCGTGTTACATTCACCCTTCTCACTTTGATGCTTCATTGCTGAATGCAGATTGCTATGCGGGTACTGATATATATGCCTATATGCTCCCTTTCATTGCCTGTAAATCTCTGTCTTTCATTTCATTAGACTAATGTTAATACTTTACACCCTTGCTAATCATGGCCACAACTAGTATTGAATAGCTAATATTGACTTTGCCCTCAGTGTCGTCTTTCTACAATAGCAGTCATTAATTTATCGCTAACCGATATATACACCTGTTGACATACAGCAGGAATACTAGATGTATCATTTATATGGTCATCAATTTAGTCTCACATCGTATCACAGCTGTCGATATACGGCAATATGGCATGCATGGGGTAAGTGCGCAGCCCTGCACTATCTCCTTATTGGGCCAATTGATCTCTATTAGCCGATTATCGCCAACAAATTATGCAGACTAAGCTTATTTAAAATATGTGGCCAACTATGTAGACCCTGTTTATGTCGAACCTTATTTAAAACAAATCAATGTCTTTGTGTACCCCACTGCGTTAAGCTGATTATAGACTGTTAAGACTGAAACAATAGGATAAGATAAGTTTATATAATACGACTGCTAATTTGCAACCAGCTAAGGCACTAATTTAGTTTAAATTTGTAAGGGGATAAAGAGTTATCACTTGAGCATGTGACAGATTGTTAATTATTTAGCTAGCTATATCTATAATAATGCAAGATATAAAGGGGACTCAATAAATCATTCTATTGTCTTTATATAATTAGTAACGACAACAGAGCCCGCTTATTTGTCAGTTAATTTTATATAAATTGGACCATAAGTTAACTATAAGCAGACCCTGTTTATCCGCTCTTGCCTGCTGTGTTTGTTTACCGGAAATTAGGTAAGAGCCGAGTAATAGGCACTGCACTTACCCAACCAGGAATTTCTGAACAGACGTGCTTTGCAACAGAGGCGGAAAGAAATGCAGGTGCAGGTGCGCCACATTGTCCCCGTTGTCGGTGTTTTGAACATCCTCTTCGCAAGGGGGTAACGGCCTTTGATGTATCCCCATAGAATAAGCAAACGAACAGGAGAACAGGTTGTCATAGCGCTTCGTGACGCACAAGATAGGGTTCTGTGAATAATTGTCGGGTTAGTAACAGTAGTTATTAACTCCATGTTATTAACAGTTAATAACAGTTAATAACTTGGGACGTCAGGAAGGGCTGTGAATAACTGTGAATAACCTGCACCAGAGAGTCAGTCCAGGAGTACCTAGCAACTTGTGATTACATGCCTTTTTCAAATATGGGAGTGACTCATCGGCACCTGAGCTGACTTGTGATTTTTGTGAACTCACCCTCAACAGTGGTGGTTACCACGTTTGGTTTGGGGTTGAGTACAGGTCCACATTGAACTAATTATTCATCTCAGACTGCTCCCCTGTCCCCACTTTCAATATAAGTTCCCTTTTACCCTCACAGCATTTCGAAAATTGTCTTTATCAGTGGCAGCTGGTCATATATTATTAAAAGGGATAGTAATGATGCAGCTAAATGGTGTAGTGGTTATAGTGTTTTGCTTACATGAGTGAGCAGGTTGGATCCATTGGTTTGATTCCGCTTTGGTGTAATTTATTTTTTTGTCGTTCACCTGAGCCCCATGGACACTGAGACCACTGCGATGCCTCCCCCTCCCAGTGAAGATACTTCTAGCATAGGTTCAGATATGCTCTTTGCAGCTTGGTAGTCATATACTGTGTTTTTAGTACAGTTCATAGTTATTCACACAAATTATAGTTAATAACAGTTAATAACCAGGTGAATAACTCCTGAGATTCCCGGCGGTTACTAACAAGTGTGAATAACTGCCCCGTGAGTTGTTCACGGAACCCTAGCGCGAGAGTATGTCCGCAAAAGACAGCTTCTCGTCATTGGTCAAGTGTACCAGCGAGGGTATGTGTCGGTGGTACGGGAGCACTACAAGAGAAAGAGTTGGCCGCAGGAGAAGCCAGTCACGCAGACATTACTCACCGAGGAGTTCGAAAGGCCAGACGGCCCACCAAGGAACGAGCGCAACGAAGTGTTCATTACGCACGACGATGCGGCCTTGATCTTCAGAGACCCCCAACTCAAAGTGAACGTAGTCGCATAGCAGGCAGGGTCGGATAAATGGACCGCGCGGGGCTTCGTAAGGCTCTACGCCAGCCTGAGGGTTGTCCGCGTAGAGCGCTAGTGATGCGAGCTCTGTAGCTGCGATGGTAGGAACATGACTTAGTACCCATATCTGTCCATGTGGGTGAGGGTTTGAGCATCCCATCGTGGCACCTTTGTTCTTAATACAGAGATTTCCGTCAATCATCTTAACCTTGAATTCCCTGGAAATGAAACTGTACCTCGAATATCTGGACGTATTTGATAGATTCCTGAGATCCACGCCGCCTGTATACGTTGGTCCACTCGTCGATAATACGCGCTATGTCTTCTAGCGAAAGTCGGGCCAGTGTCAAATCATGACGCGGATGGAAAATGAGAACATCGCACGTGCCAACCACGGGCTCGCTGGCAAGCAGTGGGTGTGGCGCGGAATGCTTAACGGGGTGCGGCGGGGGAAGGACGGACGCATAGTCGTTCGGAAAGACCTTGGTGTGCTCATACGCTCCATCCTGCTGACCGTTCGGGCGTTGCTTTCCTGGGCAAAGGTGACAATCTGGATCATGTTCAGGCAGGGAAGCTGACTGGGTCAATTCAACTTGTCCATTCCATGCAGTGGGTACTTCATGCGATGTGGGTCCGACACCAGAACGCATTCGCCTGTGAGTGGATTGTCTACCGGGACAACGATGAGTTCGTCCTGTGAGGCGAGATACCGAACCCACAGCGACAATGATATCCTGAGAATGTACAGCTGGGTCGAATTCCTCGACCATCTTGCCAGGTGTGCGAGAAGGGGGGTAGCTCAACCAAAAAATCCTCGCCATGCCACGGCTTTGAAGGGTTTTCAGTAGCACTCTAACACCGATGGCACACACGTCCATCATTCACCGGAATTTATTGCGTCGGCGTGGGAGTAAGTACAACATAGTATGACTACGGGCGGGTGAACGGGGTTGCCTATATGCAGGCTACGGAGGTAAGCCATCCTACAGGGAGTCGGAATCAATTATGGCATCGATTCGGCCAACAGGTGTATTGATGGTCTCACCTACAAGGCTACTTATCACAGCGGGGCTCACATCAATCGACGTTGATCCTGAACGGCGAAGTTGCTTGTTACGTGGGTCGGTGTATGTTTTGGTGATCTAGGTAATGGGCTTCTGGGCAGGCTCTCAATCGACTGGCAGCTTGCTCAGGCGTGATATTGCGTTGGGCCAGAAGTTCGAAACTGTCTGCTTGGGCTATGTTGGCTTCTTCATCGACGCTATCCGTATAAGTATTACCATCCTTTGAGGGATGGGCCCCTGATGGATACCCATGATAGAGTACGCGAACAGACACGAGAACAGGTTGTCGTAGCGCTTGGTCACCAATGAAAGTATGTTTGCAAATGACAACTTCTCTGCCCCGGCCAGATGGAGTAGTGATGGGATGTGTCAGTTGGGGAGGCAGTAATGGAAATATCCTCTTACATAAAATTTTCGAACCGCCAACATGAAGTAGCCCACCAGGTTACGAGAACGACGAAGTACGACAACGCGACTTTGGCTCTCTGTGACGCCCACTTCGAAGTGAGTTGGTCCCATCGCGCCTTCGCCATTAGGCGGTCAAATAGGCAAAGTGCAATTGGGTCTGGGCCTCTCCAATACCGCTGCTGCGTGCTGCACATCTTCCTGCTCCCATTCCTTAATAGCTTCTCTTTCCGCGTTTGTGGGGCGGACAGCATAGCACGGCGACTTAAAATTTTGTAGTCTACAGTGTCGTAGCTACCTTCAAATTCGGTTCAAGGTTCACAAATAATTGAGAACCGGACTTAACCGGACTGCGCTCAAAGGATAACGGATACGCGCGCGTAACGCGGAGGTCTCCTACCCCTCCGACTCTTACCTCTCGCAGAACTGGATGCATACGAGGCATTCTAAAGCGTTCCCCTTGGCTTGACAGTGCTTAACGTTCCCACAGTTAGCGGCTCGTTGAACAGCTCATCGCTGAGCTGAACGCCAGTGGGATAGCCCGCGCTCAATGTAAACCGCTCACTTTCCCCATTCCCTCTCTTCTCCCACTTTTGTCTATTTCCTCGCATGCCCGCGCGTGGGTGGGGGGATATTGACGCCACTGAGATGTGATGTAGTCATGTAGTCAATAATACGGGTCGTGTGCGGCTCACCTGCTGTATATCTTTATTCTTATCTGCGCACAGAAATCTCGACATTTTCATGCGGAACGGCATTAAGCCGCTCAATCCACAATGTCGGTGTGTGGGGTGCCCCATTAAGAACACACAGGTTCGACCCATCGTGAGTCGCGGGCCACTATGAGGGTATTTGTACATTAATAAGTAGGGGTAGAGGAGGGGTGCATGTAGATATGGCCTGCGTGGAAGTATACTTGGAGACTGGGTCTGTATAGCTCGTTGTTGAGCGCTGGCATACTTCTCTTCGCAGATACTTTGCATTATACGAGACAAAGGTCACATCTTCCCTAGCTCAATCACACATTTTTCAAGATGAGCGCGACTCGGATCACACGACGGAGATGTCTCCTGGTGATATGAACGTTTCTGAAGGCGAGTCATGCGACGTCTGGGGCAAAACCCTTAACCCCGTCGGGTGCGCCCAACTGAATCTGCTTCAGTGTCATGCTCAGCGGCCTGAGTCCGAAAGCCAAAACGAAAAGTGACGATGACGAGATGGTGATCATGACTCCCAACTTGAGCGGGATTGAACCGAGACATCAAGGGTGCGTCCAGTCGTCATGCGACTTCACTGGTAGGACATTTTTTCAATCTAAGCCTCCGTACGTTTACTCATGAGTCATGATTGATGATTGCATGATTACTTGACCCGGGTCATTCCGTCGCAGTTCTGCGATTCATGAGAATTATCGTATCTTGAATAGGCAAGGGGGCTGCGCTCCAACTCGGTAGTGCTGCCTTTTGTGAGGTGTCACATGTGTGCAGTGTCCGTTGAATACCGCTTTGAGCTTGCCATGACAAACAGTGGCGATGGCTGGATCCTCTGGTGCCTTGCTATGCGCTTTTGGACATTTTTAGCCGAACCGACGACACGTGTATAGGGTGCGTACTACACGCGACGAAACAAAAGGATGGGGGGGTTCGTGAGATCACTCTCCAGGAATAAAGCACAGGCACGGTCACGGTATTCCGTGCCATGGTGACCCCCACGTACTAGCATCCTCCATCCACATACACTGTCATTGGCACCGAGATCGAGATCTTAGTCTGCCCCCGACTTCCGAGTCATGATATCCCTTTGGGCTATCACATTGCTATTTTATTTAACACTAGAACCTACACTTCGTGAGAGACATATATATGTGTGAACCTAATTGCGCCAGTGTTGCAGAAGAAAGCAAATACGTGAAAACAAAACTTCCAATTTCCTACAAATCTTGTGAGCCGAGTAGTCCACGCGATATGGTAGCACACACAGCACCGCATCGTACACTTGTTAACTGGATCATAAGCTGACCATGTGTGAGAACATGAGTGTGGCACAAGTACAAGTTACAGGTAGAGGGTACTTCACTTCGGTTCTGGAGATGCAAGTCCATTTGGATACACTCTTTTTTTTCATTTGGCCTCGCAAGATGTGCGGCAGAAGCCGCAGAACCTGGGTCATACGAGCGGTGAGGCCAGAGGTGAGAATGATCTTCTCAAAAGACTGCACGCTGTCAACAAAGCGACGACCGGTGAATTCAGTTTGCGAAATGCAAAAGAGAAACGTAGTGGGCGCACGTCGAGAATGGCCAGTTACAGAGTTACAGCGATTAATCGATTAATCTTGGCGGTTGGAGGACAAAGTTTAATGACGCAATTACATCATCACAGATTGATCAACACGCGCGTGGCACGTGTCGAATCGCCAGCGCATTGCCAAGCAATGCCGCTTTGCACCCGGATGTCACGTTGAGAGTGTAAGTTTCATTCCTCCCATTACGAGTTCTTCTGAATCTGCTGTAACAAACCTTGTACGTAGCCGAAAAGGTTTGCAGATACAACTACACCCGAATCTTATGCGTCAATCTGGGAAAGCGCGGCATGAAAACTTCGAATTACCACGCGTCCAAGTGGTGGTAGTGATCATGGCACTGTGCCAGTGGTGCCAGTGTAGCCACCCTTTCTTGCTGATTCTAATCCCCGTATTCTGTCACCAAAAACTTCATGTGGGTCAGGCATTTTTCATGGCATTTAACTTCCGAGGCTACAAGAAGGATCCGTACAAGAGTTCATCGTCCTTGCCTCCCTCCCAAACTTCACCCTGAATCTCGCGTCAGTCGTAACCTCCTTATGCTCATTTACTCCTCTGTCATGAAACGCCACACGGATCGAGGACTCTCAATAGATGACATGCCGAGGTCTAGTGGCTTAGCCGCTCAGACTGGGGTTGACGTTGCTGCTCGACCAATCTTGGACGAAAGGGCCTTTCTTCCCCAAGCGCCACCCTTCGCCAAAGATGAAAACCGGACGATCTCTCTGTCTCTAGATACTTACAACCCTCAAGTCGATATGGAGGTGAGTATGTTAGCTGGTAGCCTGTTCGTCCCTCAGTTAAGATGGTTAGACAGATATTCATGCGAACTATTCCGGCAATCTCTATCCATCAATGCGGCCGACTTCCATTTACGGGCTTGGGACTCTGCGCCCTGTTGACCCCTTCATCAATGATGTTCCTGACGTCTGCCCTCCGGGTACCATGGACCAGACAACGTCCCCATTCTTCACTCCGGTATGATGGGCGCTTCAATCTACCCCGAGCGCTCTGATCTGATGTGATCAGTTGGTGAATACCGCATACCCCACAACGAAGTCGAGCCTAAGGCACTTCGAACCTTTCGCCCCTACCGCCCTTATCTTAAACGAGGAATCGACTCATAGTTCCCACCAAGGAGTATTGACGAATGGTCCTCCAGTCCAGCGCCACGAACACATCCTTGTCAACAAGACACCCGACGATTCGGTACCATCACGCTTCCCCTCGGGGCGATTTCAACAAAGAGTACTACATGACCAGCCACAGAAATTCCAGAAAACCGGAAATGGACCCGCTGCAACCTCATGGCGGTTGGGGCGACAACCAGCTACCATACATGGGGACCCTAGACGCCGATACCTGTGTAGTATTTGCGGCAATGGATACGCACAGCAGCAGGGCGTTTATCGCCATCAACGAGAGGTTCACAAAACCAAAACGAAATTGTGTAGGCATTGCCGTGCTTTCGCGTGGGGCCGTCCCTACCTACTTAGGGAACACCTAAAGAGACGTCATCCTGATATCGACCCCGACGTCGAACTAGAGGACGTTAAAAGGAACAGTCACAGGACGACAACCAGTACAACACATCTGCCGCGAGAATGGGTTTCGCCTCCCTCCCTTGAACACAGCGGACGGGATAATGTCGAATCCCAGCTGCGTCCTCCGACATTTTCCCTGCCCCCAGTGACGAACTTTCCACCCGTCTTCCCGTATGCATTCCAGGACATGGATCACGATCCGCAGCCCGAATTGGCGGAGCCAACAATTATGAAGAGCAAGCGTGAAACTGCCCAGCAATTGGAGGCGCTTAATTCTACCGAAAGGGAAAAGGGTTCTCAGATGGGGAAGGACTCGGACGATTTTGTTGATATGCAAATGTGGTTGGCACTGCCTTTGTCTCTACGGCATCGATGGTTCCTGATGTCGATTATTCTCTCAGGTATCAGAACAGCCAAGGTGGACGCACTGCAGCCTACCCCCCCTTCAACCCGGTACATACGCCCGTCCTAACGCCCACAGCGCCTACTATTGGATCGGGTGGCACCCCGATTCATGTGGCTCCTACGGTTGATCCATTCATACCCACATTTTTCAATCACACCCTGCTCTCTGAGTATGAGATCGGGACGAACAATCCTCGCTAAGCCCCTCCTACGTGGAGGACCCTGTGCGGACAAGGACTTCAGCAGTTACTTACCTGTCCAAACTTAGTCGTGGATATCATAGCAATTACTGACGACAGCGCCGAGGGACTGGCTTCCTTTTGGCGAGGTCTTCAGTTCACCACATCGTTTTCGGTCATTCTCTTATACATGCCTCTAACATTTTCCATGATTCCATCCACCGAGTCACCGTCAGGCTCTTGTTGGAGAACAGACGGCGTACGGATAACACGTGCGACGGGATGGATTCATTAGCAGATGACGGATTCAGGCAAAGGACCTTGAGTAGCTACGCGTTTTCTGTTTTCTTTTCCCCAAGACTTCGTCTGGTATGTATCAAGACATTTATATTTCGTAGCAGTACTGTACACATACCCTCAGTCCTTTCACCCGATACTGAGGTGAGCGTTGCTTTTTCCTACGTACGATACCGTGTATCCGACTCATAAGTAAAACCTCGTTCTGCGCGTTTCAGGTTAGCAGCACTGTAATCTTAGTCCTTTCATTCGAGACTGAGAACCACGCGAAGCGTGGTTCAGATCTCGAACACCTCTTTTGTTCAATGACGCGATACATATCCTATTCATCAAGATTCCACACCATTATCGGTACTGCTGTTATAAATGATCGCCCTCCTACGGTATTTTAGGGAGCGAGACCCGAGAGGCCTAGCAAGAGAGTTCGGGGTTATGCTTGAGAGGATGAGGGCTGAGGCCAGGTTCCCGAGTGCTCGAGAACGCGCAAGAGATTGAAAACGGGAGAAGCGAGGATATCGGTGTGTTGGCGTCGACGTTAGCAAGTGTTTGAGGCGTCGACGAGACGGGGCAATGGCAATGGCGACAGAAAATGGCAATAGCGAAAGACGGTGGCGATGGCGGCGGCAAGCGATGACGAGGACGGATGATGGCAAGGGCGAGCGATGGCGAGGGCAGTTTTTAAAGAAGGCAAACGAGCACGCAGAGAAATGAAGATCAGAAAGACGGCTACGGCACAGCGGGCTTGCGAGTCGTCACACAGTCGAAAGACACAGAAAAAGAGGGAGAAAAAGGGCCGCAGTTGCCTGCCTCTAGACGAAGCCAGGCGCGGTGTTTTTATACGCAGAGCACGGTCAACACAGAACAAGTACTCTACGCGCAAAAGTAAGTACGAAAAGGAGAGGTAAACGACGAACGTCTATGCCGGCGACAGGCCGCGCGGCGTCGTGTGCGATAAGAGGCGGTGTCCGAAAGGTTGAAATTTTACTGAATTGTCGCGAGGTGCGCAACGTCGAGCGCAGTGGCGACGGGGGTGAGGAACGGTACGGCGAAACTCGAGGGGAAGGCGAAGTCTAAGTCGAATGGGGAAGGCGAAAAATGGAGAGCGGACGAGTCTAAATCGAAAGAAGAGAGAAAACGCACAAAAGAAACCGAGCGATTCTATATCTATCCTAATTCCTTCCAAAACTCCTGAGGAGTCCAGACCGAGGGACGGTCGGGCGAAGGGCGACGTGAGCGATGAGAGGGACAAGGGTGAGGAGAAGAGGCGCGAGTGGACGAGAGGCAGGGCAAACGCGTGGCAGGCTCGGGCAGCTCGGTAGGCGTCTTGTGGTCGAAAATGGCTGATTCCAAGGCTACAGCGTGTGCTCGCGTTACAGTATTTTATGGTATCCTTACTTGACTTTGCCGTGGCGCAGTGCGTCGTTTGGGTAATGTCAAATATGATGCTATACGCATCACCCTTCATGAAGACTCCATCAAGGACTCCATATCACGGTGCGGTGACGGGCGGGTTTCTCTAATGGTTGATGCCACAGTCATGAAATCCACGCCTGAATCATGACTTGCCATAAACAACTTGAAGGTACTGCGAATGAAGATGTGCAAAGGAATATGCTAACTTATCAGTATTGGACAGCGGCATCCCCTCGTCACCGAACGCCAAAATCTATTGCTGTTGGGTCTTGGCCTAAATCATGCCTTATTTAGGTGTCTGTTTCCCTTGCATTTTTCGAACTGAACACGCTGGCCATGGAAAAGCTCCGTTCTTGATCAAGAATCTTCGAGATTATCGAGATGCTGCTGTCTTGACAATGTAAGCGTGACGGTTGTTGTACCGGTGAGCTCGGGAAAGGAGAGGAAGAGGGAGGAGAGAGGAAATGAGCCAGTAATGCGGATCTTGCTGCGCACAGAGGTGCCTCAGACCAACATCAAAGCCTCAAGGGGACCATTCGCGTATGGCTTAGACTCGGAGAGAGGACTACGGAATTATGTACAGGGTGCCGGGAAGCGTTAAAGAAACTAGATAGGAACATGAGGAACATCGTAACGTTGTGCTCATGTTTCTACTGTACTAAATCTAAATAATGAATATCCGAGCATCCCCTCAGACGTTGTGCGGCAACCTCGGGCGTGAAATCGCGTTGTGATTCGCCCATCAGCTCAAATCTTTTAGCAGACAATTCGGTAAGAGCCGGAACAGATCAAGTAATAGGCACAGCACTTACCCAACCAGGAATTTCCGAACAGACGCGCTTCGCAACAGAGGCGGAAAGAAATGCAGGTGCAGGTGCGCCACATTGTCCCCGTCGTCGGCGTTTTGAACGTCCTCTTCGCGAGGGGGTAACGGCCTTTGATGTGTCCCCATGGAATAAGCAAACGAACAGGAGAACAGGTTGTCATAGCGCTTCGTGACTCGCGAGAGTATGTTTGCAAAAGACAACTTCTCTTCGTTGGTCATGTGTGCCAGCGAGGGTATGTGTCGGTGGTACGGGAGCACTACAAGCGAAAGAGTTGGCCACGGGAGAGGCCAGTCACGCAGCCTTTACTCACCGAGGAGTTCGAAAGGCCAAACAGCCCACCAAGGAACGAGCGCAACGAAGTGCTCATTACGCACGACGATGCGACCTTGATCTTCGGAGACCCCCAACTCAAAGTGAACGTAGTCGCATAACAAGCAGGGTCGGCTAAATGGACCGCGCGGGGCTTCGTAAGGCTCTACGCCAGCCTGAGGGTTGTCCGCGTAGCGCGCTAGTGATGCGAGCTCTGTAGCTGCGATGGTAGGAATATGACTTAGTGCCCATATCTGTCCATGTGGGTGAGGGTTTGAGCATCCCATCATGGCACCTTTGTTCTTAATACAGAGATTTCCGTCAATTATCTTAACCTTGAATTCCCTGGAAATGAAACGGTACCTCGAATATCTGGACGTATTTGATAGAATCCTGAGATCCACGCCGCCTGTATACGCTGGTCCACTCGTCAATAATACGTGCTATGTCTTCTAGCGAAAGTCGGGCGAGTGTCAAATCATGACGCGAATGGAAAATGAGAACATCGCACGCGCCAACCACGGGCTCGCTGGCAAGCAGTGGGTGTGGCACAGAATGCTTAACGGGGTGCGGCGGGGGAATGACAGACGCATAATCGTTCGGAAAGACCTTGGTATGCTCATACGCTCCGTTCTGCTGACCGTTGGGGCGCTGGTTTCCAGTGCAAAGGTGACAATCTGGTTCATGTTCAGGCAGGGAAGCTGACTGAGTCAATTCAACTTGTCCATTCCATGGGTGCTTCATGCGATGTGGGTCTGACACCAGAACGCATTCACCTGTGAGTGGATTGTCTAACGGGACAACGATGAGTTCGTTCTGTGAGACGAGATATCGAACTTACAGCGACGATGAGAATGTACAGCTGGGTCGAATTCTTCAGCCATCTTGCCAGCTGTGTGAGAACGGGGGTGGCTCAACCAAAAAAAATCTCGCCACGCCACGGCTTTGAAGGGTTTGCAATAGCACTCTAACACCGTCGACACACGAGACCATCATTTATCGGAATTTATTGCGCCGGCGTGGGAGTAAGCACAACATGGTAGGACTACGGGTG
>Ga0307510_10004004_pt1 | contig 17265 bp, 30 predicted proteins | sample 12_EM_MG_FD_207224 | JGI IMG/M metagenome (GOLD analysis project Ga0307510, IMG submission 207224) | Populus trichocarpa ectomycorrhiza microbial communities from riparian zone in the Pacific Northwest, United States - 12_EM | ecosystem: Host-associated > Plants > Roots > Unclassified | place...
GTAAAATTGCCCCAGCGTGCAGCCGGTTTCCTTGTCAAGAAAGAACTCGAGTTTTTCGCAAAGGCTCTAGAGAATCCAGACAGACCTTTCCTCGCTATTCTCGGTGGCGCCAAAGTCTCTGACAAAATCCAACTCATTGATAACATGCTCGACAAGGTCATCCAGATCGTTGCCCTTGTGATAATTAACATAGACATAACGGTGTTATAGGTTAACTCGCTCATCATATGTGGTGGCATGGCGTTCACCTTCAAAAAGACACTTGAGAATGTCGCCGTGAGTAGCATGCCTATAGTTACAGTTGGCCAACTCATAACAAGACAATGTAGATCGGAAATTCCCTGTTTGACGTTGCTGGTTCAGAAAACGTCAAAGCACTCGTAGAAAAGGCTCGGAAGAATAATGTGCAGCTTGTTTTCCCTGTGGATTATATTACCGCGGACAAATTCGACAAGAATGCTACAGTGCGCTTGACTCTTGCACATCGTAGATCCTTGCTGACAAAACTCCTGTAATCAGACTGGTACAGCGACCGATGAGGATGGCATACCCGACGGTTGGATGGGTCTTGATGCCGGCCCAAAGAGCCGAGACGAGTTTCGTTCGGCCGTTCTTTCTGCAAAGACCATTCTATGGAATGGGTCAGTGATGGCCTTCCTCGATTGTCATGCGTCTTTTAATGTGCTGCCACAGTCCTCCAGGTGTCTTTGAGTTCCCTGCCTTTGCCTCAGGTTCGAAAGCGCTGCTTGATGCCAATATTGAAGCCGCCAAGAACGGCGCAGTCGTCATTGTGGGAGGAGGTGATACCGCCACATTAGCTGCACAATACGAAGCCGAGGATAGCCTCAGTCATGTGAGCACCGGAGGCGGCGCCAGTCTCGAGCTACTTGAGGGGAAGGTAAGTTACTTTGTTACATGCCAAGGTGGATTGCGCTGATATTTGAGAAAGGTGCTGCCTGGGGTCTCTGAGTTGAGTGAAAAATAAGAGCCTGAGAATGGTTGGCGGCAGATGGAAAGTCTATAGTGTAAGTTTTTTAGGGATTGCACCGCGGAAAATGGAGGGGAATACGAGATTGTGTATGTCCGAGTTGCTATCGTTAAATAATAAACATTAACCTGCGCTGTGCTGGCAAACTGAGAACGGGTGGAGCCGTTTATCTGATAAATATTTAACCGCTAACCGCTGCCACAGTGAATAAATGATAAACCAAAACTCGACCCGCGTCCTGACTCATCCGCCTCCACCCGCTCCTCACCATGTTGCCCACCTCAAGGGTATCTCGGACCATCATCGCCCGTCGTGCTATCCTTCGCAGGCCTCATCTAACACCCGTTCTTTCCACTGCCAAGCGAGCATATGTTCAGCCTTCTGGTGCTGACCGAGCAAGTGTTGTCGACATCCCCTCGGCCTATCAGGATGAAAGCCATTTCGCTCCGAGAGCTGGTACTTGTCATCTTGAACCGACTCCTGTGTAGAAAACTGACATGTTCTCTTACAGACATGCTTGGTTTCAAGCTCGAACTACCACAGAGGGAGGACGGAATCACCAAAAAGCCACGACCAATCTACCTCGACATGCAGGTAAATGTGTCTACGTTGTTTTGTGTAAATGCAGTTCCCTGACAATCCCAAGGCTACTACGCCAGTAGACCCGCGAGTTTTGGACGCTATGCTTCCTTACTTGACGGATCAGTATGGAAATCCACATAGTCGAACACACGCGTATGGCTGGGAAGCGGAGAAGGGAGTGGAAGACGCGAGAGCGGTTCGTCTCTGCACGCCCACTCTCCACATTTCCTATTCTCATGGACATATATTAGCACATTGCCGACTTGATTGGTGCTGATCCAAAGGACATTATCTTTACGTCCGGGGCCACGGAAACGAATAACATGGCCATCAAAGGGGTGGCACGCTTTCACAAAGACAAGAAGAGACATATCATTACCACACAGACTGTTTGTCTTCCACACTTTCTGTCCTCAATTCCACTCATCCTTCTGTTCTGTACAGGAACACAAATGTGTTCTCGATTCATGTCGTAAACTGCAGGAGGAAGGCTTTGACGTCACTTACCTCCCCGTGCAGAGGAATGGCGTCATCTCTCTTGAAGAGCTTGAGAACGCAATCAGACCCGACACTTCCCTGATTTCTGTTATGGTCGTCAACAACGAGACAGGGGTCATCCAACCGATCAAGGAAATAGGTGCTATTGCACGCAAACATCGTGGCATATACTTCCACACGGATGCTGCGCAGGCTACCGGAAAGATCCCCCTTGACGTCAATGCTACGAACTTGGATCTCATGAGTATCTCGGGGCATAAACTTTACGGTCCCAAAGGCATCGGCGCTGCGTATGTTCGAAGGCGACCCCGGGTACGGTTGGAACCCATCCTGAGTGGTGGTGGACAGGAAAGGGGATTGCGCAGCGGGACTTTACCTGCTGCACTTGCTGTAGGCATGGGTGAAGCCGCAAGAATAGCTAAGCAGGAGATGACAGTGAGTGCCGTATTTGAGCGCGCGATGATGTGAAACCGCACACCAGCTTTGCTGGAGAGCGGGCGGCAAATCAAGGTTACTGGGTTATTCATAGCTCGACCTTCTTGCCGGCTGCGCAGTGATTCCTGTGCAGGGGTGCTGAGCGCCGCCTGTGGCATTTTGTTCAATGATTTCTGTTGTTTACTGATGGGATGACACAGAGAGACCATGCCTGGATCACCCGACTATCACAACGTCTCATCAAAGGTATCAATGAGAAAGTGGAGCATGTCGTCCGGAACGGTGACCCCAATGGGTATCCCGGATGTGTCAACCTCAGCTTCGCATATGTAGAGGGTGAAAGCCTATTAATGGCATTGAAGGTGAGCGGACTGTAATGCTGAGCTTGACTTGTTGGAGTAATGTGGTTGCAGGATATCGCCTTGTCATCGGGAAGCGCATGTACCTCGGCATCATTGGAACCTTCATATGTTCTCCGTGCGCTGGGTCAGTAAATGCATTCTACCTAACGTATGAGGATGCTGACGCCTCGTAGGTGCTGCTGAGGACATGGCACATTCGTCACTTCGTTTTGGTATTGGTCGTTTCACGACTGAGGCGGAGATAGATTTTGTCATTGGAAAAATTGTCGCGACCGTGCAGAAGCTGCGTGACATGAGCCCTCTCTGGGAGATGGTGCAAGAGGGTATTGATATCAATACCATTAACTGGGCTCAGCACTAAACACCTCTCAATCTCCGTTATGTTATGCTTTACAATTCCATGCTATTTATCGTAAAACGTGCTTTTCCTTTCGTACCAAAGGTGTCTGTCTGGCTTGCATAGAATTGAATATACAGTAATGAGTTATGTAATTTTTGTGAGGCAGTGTGTGTGTGACCGCGTGTCATGTTTGGTCGTGTTTTCGAACTCCGCGTGGATTATTGGGTTCGACGTTGGTCCGTCGCGTTTCACCCTCGTTTCCTCCCTCATCGCCATGTCTCGCCGTCTTTATCTCGGGAGTATGTGTGCTTCACTTTCACAGTTACTACTGTCCTCATCATTGCCATTACTTGCAGAGCTCCCTCCGGATACTAGGTCCGATGATGTATCCAAATTCTTCGATGGATATGGCAAAATTATTGATTGCCGTGTCATGACTGGTCAGTCGCAGTCCTACTTTATCCTATGAAGCTCACTCTAAAATCGGTCAGGCTTTGGATTCGTCGAGTTTGAGAGTGCCAGAGTATGCATTGTTTTCACACTTGTATACTCAAAGTTGACTTTCTAATACAGGACGCTGAGGATGCCTTATATCATTTCAATGGCAAAAATTTCATGGGCCAGAAGTATGCCCATATTCCTTCTCGCTTACGGCTCACTGAATAGGAATTTCATTCTTATAGCATTGTCGTTGAATTCGCCAAGGAGTCCCGTCCTCGTCGTGACCCCTACGACGATAGACATGGGTATTCGCAAATCATTAAACGGGAAATATCGAGAGATATGCTCATGGAATTCTAGTGCTCCTATGCGTTCCCGCAGGCCCCCTGGGATCAGACTTATTGTTTCGGGAATCTCCAGGGATACCAGCTGGCAGGTACGACAATTTCTTTAACTTCGCCCGGCTTGTCGGCCATAATACAAACGTTCAACCATCGGTTTGCTGCATCTGACGGGGTTCCGCTCTGGCATGCGATTGATTCCTCCGGCTGTATGCTGACACTAGGGACGTCTTTCTCTTGTACAGGATCTCAAGGACTTCGGCCGCGAAGCTGGCAATGTTTCCTTTGCCGATATTGACCGTGATGTCCCTAGTCAAGGGTACATCACATTCATTCGGCTCTATTTCCTGTGCTAATGTGACTGGCCAGAATTCTTGAATATTTAAACCGTGAGGATGCCGACCGTGCAGTCAAGGAGCTGAATGGCAGAGACCTCCGTGGTCAAGCCGTTCGTGTTGACCTGTTCGAAGATGTGAGTATTCTTCCGTCAAACGAGCGGAGGCGCATTCTTAACACGTTGGATAGCGCGGTGCCGACAATTACCGCCGGGATGATCGCCGTGATCATCGTGAGGAACGCCACAGGGACGACCGTGGCAGAGACGACCGTTACAAGGAGGAACGTTACCGTGACGACCGCCATGACCGTTTCCGTGAAGAAAGGGCTCCTCGGCGTGACAGGTCCCGCTCTCCTCCCCGTCGTGGCGAAGACGATCGTCGCCCCAGGTCACCTCCCCCTCGGAGGGATTACGAAGATAAAAGGCCTGCAGGGTACGATGACCGACGGGGAGGCTATGATGACCGGAGAGGTCCTGACCTTTATTATGATCGTCGCAGGGAGGACCGCAGAGACGATCGCCGTCGCGACGAAAAGGAAGATCGATACGAGGACAGGGCTTCCAGACACAATGGGGACGGCGGGTGGCGTTGAAGGCGGGTGTCGAGTGGTCGTGGTCCGCGGGCCAAGCAAAATGAAAGGGACGGAACGGGCGACTGATCCCCCCGACGGATGAGGACTTCTTGCTTTCATCAGCTTCCTTTGCCTCCTTTTTTCGCGCGTATCTCCAGTCGAACTGCTCCCATGTTAGCCCGTTGGCGTTGGCATTGTGCACGAGGTCTCGTAGAATTCTGATCGTGGTCGTGGCTTGTCCGGGTTGGCCCAATCCAAGACTTAAAGTTCCTTCGTCAAGTCCTGCATCTGGTTCAAGACGCAGTGGCGATTGGAGAACAAACATGTTCAGGCGAGGATATCCATTCGTGCACGGCTGGAGATGAATATTCTTGAAGAAGCACCACCTTATTACATTTACCGCGCGCAGGGGGCCATGGTGCACCTTCCTATCAGGATCATGGAGCGCGAGGATGTACCGTCAAATTTATTATGAGGCGGGTTACTTTCCGTGTCAAGTATGTCAAGCCCGTTGACATTGGAACCCTCGGTTTGCATGGTTGGCCATGGTTGTTACTCGGGCCCATCTGACGCTTCCATAGCCTCAAACACCGCTTAGTCAGCGTAACCGCCAAGTGAACTAATGAGGCGTGGGAACGCCTTCACCAGCATGTTGGCCGTGGCTGCGACTTTCGAGTTGACAGTTTTATCAAGCAGTGCGTATTCTTAACTCTTTAGTATGCATAATCACTGTACATAGCCAGTTAATTAACATGATGATTCACCATTTCCGTCCGGGCATTAATGGGATATTACCCCATCTCTCTGTATCGAGTCTACGAGTGGTTTATGCATAATTGCCTTACTACCCTGCCTTAACAGCATCGACTATTATTACTTGGTGCAAAGTACAACCTCGGAACCACTTTCTAGCCACCAATCGATCTCCTTGTCATCATCCCCCCCTCCAGTACGACCAAGAGGTGCAAGTCCCCCATCCACCATGCGTATCCATAACTCGCCCTCAGTGCCTCGAGGGGTCTTGAATAACTTCATTAACTTTAGACATAGGATGCGTAGGGGCGCTGATGGCAACACCCTCACGGTTTGAGTCAAAGCCAGCGCCGTTGGCGTCGACGGTGGGGGGCTGACCGACGAAAGACTGGCCTTGATCTCTGAGGGGAATGCAATCGATCGTCAATGCCTAGGCGACACGCCGAGCGAGTCCGACACGAACCAATGAGATGGTCCTTGAGCCTGTCGTCCTTGTTCTTTTGCTCCGATGCTATATTTGGCGTACCATGCTCTAGCCACAGTTAAGCGTCAAAAAGACGCGGGGCAAACCAAATGTGGGTTGATGCGATTATTGAAATACGGTTGTGGGTTAGGACGGCCAAAAAATATCGGTCCGCGGTTGATGCCGACGGAACAAAAACACCAATGGTCGGAGTGGAAAGAATATAGTAAGTTTGACAACTATGCCCGTCGGTAGAGAACGTCGCTAACCTTTGCACAGCTCGGCCCAACGTGGATGGGCTGCGGCGCGCGCAGTATCCGACGGAAAACATTCTTGGGCGATGCGAGAGAGGTAGAGGAGCTCCGCATCAACGCGTTGTCGTTGACTAACCTTAAAATGAATTGGGGGCGTAATTGTATCACGGGAGCCGTTAAGCGATGTTATTCTAAAATTTGAGATTGGGTATCAGGGTAGAATGTACTGACAGATGTGCCATCAAGGACCCGGAGTCTGGGCAAACGGGCGATGGCTATTTGCTGCCAAACTCGATCCACGTGGGGATCTATGGGCGCAAAAGCACCGATCAATTGAAGGATAATGCTGAGCAACCTATAGAGTAGGGTTGTAATTTCACATGCCGTGGAACTTACCTTCTACTAAAGGTGACCCACTCAAGCTGAGTGACTCAAGTTCAGGGCACCAGAGATTTAACGATTCAATGGATGACCATTCGGAGATACGGGTATAGGAAAGGGACAGATTCGTCCATTTTAAGGGGATATGGGGCCCAACTGGAACAGGAACGGACTCCAGTGGGTTAGAAGAAAAGACAAGACGAACAAGCCTGGCACAGGATCAACGAAATGGACATAAATTTAGACGATATAAGCACTTGGGAAAAGACGCCAATGCTTGACACGTTTCGGCCCAATCGGAGAGTTGGTTAGTATCAAAGTTCAGCGTAGTGAGGGCGGGCTCTGGGTGGTCTGGTGGCGGAGACGACAAGCTTTGGAGGCGGTTGTAACCCGATTCTAGCCGCTGCAAGCGAGGCATCAGAGCGACGACGTCCATGATGACTTGCCAACTCATGAGCGTGCCATTCAGTTGCAACTCCGTTAGACGTGAAAAGGCATCTCCTCCGAGCTTAAAATTGGACGGCGGCTGTAGACGATTGTTGCTAACGACGAAGCAATAAACGAGGCGTGTACTAGGCGCGCATGGGCGAGTACATACTTGAGGGAAAGGCGTTCGAGGGATGGCAATTCGATCGCAATTTGAGTAACGACGTCCCAGCTCGGAATGAGGCTGTATGAAAGGTCGACCCCTCTGACGGCTGGTCGAGAATGCGGACATCAGAAGGGAATATCGAACAACCAAATGACTCACTAGGCAATTTTTCACGAAGTTCACCGGGGGAGTCGGCTTGCGAGACACCTTCCTTGTCTAAACTGACCTCCTGTAGCCGGTGAAGATTGGAGAACTTTTTGCGAATTTTGTCCAGGTTCACAGCCTCGACGTGAATTGCGCCGTTCGAGGAACCAAGTACAACGGTTTCACTCGTGTCCGAGCCGCGGAGCTGCTCGACGTACTTATCGATGAGCGCGCTAAGAAAGGTCTTCCCGTAGTATTGCAAAGAAGGGAGCAGGCGAATGAAAGAGCCCGCTCCAGGAGCCCTTGGAGATGCGATTAGCCCGGAGTGGTCGTAAGAGGAATAGTGTATGAACTCACAGGCAGGAGAAGTATCGCTTTCCATCCTTGATCCCGTCGTGTTTCCCTCGGCCTTGATCGTCCCATTCTACGCCAAGCCAAGTACCACGGGTTCCATCAACTTCCCCGACGTACCTGACAGTCCCAATGTAACCCGAGAGAGAGAAACGGGTGCCTAGAGATGGGACAGTGCTACCAACTGGTCTCACCGTGACACCCGAGGGAGACATGGTGCATGCGGCCCGCCCACAACCGGTGAAGCATTTCGCCGTGGAGTTGGCCCGTCGGTGTCGGCAACTTTGCACAGGAACATGCCTTTCACGTTCAAGTTCCTCCCACGAATGCCCAGTAGACTTGGAGTTCTCGCCGCTGCAACTCGTAGAGTGGATATTATAGCCAGACACATGACCTCCAAGTCCACGCTATTGGAGGCTCAGGAGGTCACTGATTTCCTTGCATACATCACGCGTTTTTTCTAAAGACGGAGGGTCTCTAGCCGCTCGTCAAATTCGAGGAAAACGTTGGAGTGCGGAGGTTTATCCTCAACCGGCCGTCAAAACTCAATGCTCTGAACACGTCAATGCTTACAAGTTTGGCGTCTCGAATCGAGGTACGTACCATGCTGTGGCATCTGGTTCCAATTCGACAAACATAATTATTCCAGCAATGGAACGGCGCCGAGCTTTGTGGGGTTATCGTGGGCACAGGTGCTGGCAAGGCCTTCTGTGCCGGCGGTGACGTCGCTAGTTCGTGGCCTTGTCCCGATGCCCCTTGTTTCCTATTTACCGTTTTAATTTTCAGGCGTCATCGAGTATGCGGCGAGCGATGCCGCCCGTCCTCGAGCTGTCGACTTCTTCCAGCGCGAGTACGAATCGGATACCCCTCATACGAATTCTCATTATTAACTGTCACCTAGATACGGCCTCGATTACTCCCTCGCTAATCTGTCAAAACCGTACGTGGCCATTATGGATGGGTTAACTTGTCCGTGTGTTCTATTGTTATCCCTTCCTTATCAAAATTGACACCTCGCGTATGGAGTTGGTGGTGGCTTTGGATTGGCCGCGCCCGCTCCATTCAGAGTCGCCACGGAGAAATGCTCCATCTCGATGCCGGAAACAAAAATAGGGTTTTTCCCCGATGTTGGTGCCTCCTACTACCTGTCTCGTCTTAATGGTCAGATTGGGACATATCTCGCTCTCACCGGCACTTCTCTGACAGGCCGCGCTGTATTGTAAGCAATCCCTCTGCCTACTGGCAAAGTTGCTCACCAGCTGAACACAGCGAACATGGTCTTGCGACTCACTATATCCCGTCTGCTCGTGTGCCCCTGCTGCTCGAGAGCCTGGCAGCTCTCGAAAAACCAACATATGCACAAGTCAACGAAGCTATTGAGGATCTTCACTATGACATAGAGCCCACAGATCCGGTCGCGCCACTCAGCGGTCCGATCCGTGTAGCTTTGGACTCGGCATTTTCCCAGGAGACTGTCGAAGATATCCTTACCACATTGCAGAGCTTCGTAGCCAATGACACGAGAGGCGACGTTGTGCAATGGGCAAAGGATACTCTTGCGATACTAGGAGGGCGCAGCCCCACCAGCCTTAAAATTGCTCTCATGGCAATCAGGAAGGGCAAGTCACTTGACCTCCTGGAATCTTTCAAGATGGAGCTCGGCATTGCAACTGCATTCTGTGTCAGTGCTTCTGTTAATTCATTTCTATATAGGCATCTGACTATTTTTCCAGCACGGTGCTTCTCCCGATTTCCATTCCGGAGTCACCTCTGTGCTAGTAGAAAAGGTAGCTAGCCCTCCAGCTTGGTCACCGGCCTCTCTCGACAAAGTGGACGCTGCCAGTCTTGAGGCGTCGTTTTTCGGACCGCATGAAAACTTGCCTCAACTCCAACTCCCAGACGCCTTGCGTAGAAACCATCCCCCATCTGCATCCTTCTTGCGATACGGATTGCCATCTGAAGATGAACTTCAAGCACTCGTTGAAGGTCGCCACCCATCCAGCGGGTCTGGGGCGCTTACTCTGCAAGAGCTCGTTACAAAGGCCGAAGGTCTCCGAGGGGGGAAACGCGGCGTGGCTGGGAAAGTGAAAGAAGTGGTAACCCGACAATGTACCGTCGATAAAGACGGCTACCTTCAATGGAGACACTAAATCTCGATGGCAACGCTTAGCATAAACCATACCATCTGTGTTCCGTCTTCCAATACTAACTGTGGACAAGAGGTCTGCCTGACCGACGTCTTCGTTTGTAGGCGTCCTACTAGTACCTGGCATAATCATATCGTAGTTAACTTGTAGGCTATCCTGCAAATCGCAGCCCCCTCAATCCCAGTGTGTTGCATGATAAACGACAGACACTGCAAAAGAGTCAGATTCGAGCAATTGTCGAACCAACGTTTCGTCCATTCTGGCCGTGTGTTCATGAATGTGGGACATCACTTCGGAAACTGGTCACTTTCGCGAATGGATGCCACAAAATGAACTGTTGGGTTTAGCCGGTCCCTCAAACGGATCGTCCTGGTCATTGTTCTAACTTGGGACTTGGCTACTACTAAGCTCGTTTTGCTTGCGCCACCGGCTGTGCCGTTGGCCGTCGTGTTAGAGCTTCGTCAAAATGGCAGGGCCGGCATCTGTCCGCCACCAAACATCAAGTTGACATGTTACGAGTGCCAGATTAAAAGGCGCCTTGCTTACATCGAACTTGATACCATAATAAGAGTTGGCCCAAGTCCGCTTATAGTAGGTCTCCGAGCCACTAGCAGCAAATGTCAAATCCTTGGTCAGGTCAGGAACATCGGCCCAGACATACACCGAAAATTTTGCATCCAGGACCCACCGCGACATCTACGCACCTTGCGAATAAGGAGGAATTCCATACATGGTATTCAATCAGTCCTTGATGGCGGCTGAGCCACTGCGCACCACACAGAAGCCAAGCCGGACCGGACCGAACTTGCCCAGGACTTACAAGGTACTGTCAGCGAAACCTGTTGAGTCGAGTCAGTTGTCGCACCATCTGTTCAACAGTTCCATCAGTGGAAACATTACCGAAAATACGGCGACGGGTTCTCCTTAAGTCAACATCTGCGTTCCAATTTGCGGCTGAAATGAACAACTCATACTTAAATACTGTACTCAATAACCCGACCACTGGCATGTACGATTTGTCGCGTTCTGATAATGAGACATAGCATTCAGTCACTTTTGTGCATGGGACATACAGTCAATGGCAGGGGTGGCATCACTAGGACAGAACACGTCCGATGTCTGTTGGCCTGTCGTATGCGGTGGATGGCCCGATGCCGCCGAGGGAGTCAGAACTCGATCAGCGGCGGTGCAGAGCAGATACAGCAGATACACTCCGTCGCCTCGAGACGTTACTGTATCGTTTCGGGGCCATGTGCCTCATCGGACCAGGATGGCCGTCCCAAGTTCGATGATATGCTAAGGGAGTCCCTTGTATTTTTAGGGAACAGCCGGAGTTGGTCTCTGGTGGCCATGCGGACGTGCGTCATTTACAAATCATGGGCGTCACTGTATGGGGTAATTTACCATGAAAACCAGTTTTCGCCTTTTCCGACGGCGTGAACATCCGATGAAATCTTGCATTTTATACTAACTACTACAGTCCAGGCCGTAGTGCGTAACACAGCGAGTTGGAAATGAAAGTACTGTACCAAGTACTGTAAGGCCTCGACTCGTACGTAAGGGTCAATGTAGCCTTTCTGGACGGCCGCCGTTCTTCCATCCAGTCCTTTCCTTTTCTCAATCCTGACCATCCAACGCATGAGCGGACCTACCTATGACCGTATGTTTACTCCGTCCGATCTGCCGCACCGGATCCCGTCGGTGGTGACGCCACGTGCCACCGGAAGGTTTGAAACTGGTGATGCGCTGGGAGGAGATACGGGCGTTTAAAGGGTTGACTCAGTGGCGGTTGCCACTAGGGGGACCTGCAAACGGGTAACGTGGGTGCGTGTTTGGGGTTGGACAAGGGGGAACGTATTCCCAGCGGTGAGTGAGATTCGTGTCCAGCAGTCTCGAACAATTAACAGTGTCCGTCCCACTGTTCCGGGTCCATATGGCTGTGTCAGGGAAACAGCTCTACGTGTGTGCGACAGTGTACGCATCTCCAATTCATGTTCCGGGCGTGACTCCCCCCCATCGCCATCGGTCGCGATCAATACACTTGTAAATACCTCAGAATGCATTGTCATCTTTGGCTGATGAAATCACGGCGTCCTCGACGAACCGTGGTTTGTAGGTGAGCCTGTGTAAACGTCTCGACGATTGCACCGGGACGTGAAACGACCTGATTGAACACATATAAAAGCCACAAGCGTACCACCATGGATGGCCCAGCACCAACCGACACACACTTCCCACACTCAGATGACGAGATTCATTACCGGCGTACCTCACCAACCTTTCCCCTACTTCTCCATCGGACATGTCTTCCAGCTGCTCAACTCGGCGATATTTGACATCGAACCATCACCCGACACCCCTGCAGGATTCAAGTTGGAACATTATCAAGTCGATTACGCTACAGGCTTCTTCCCCACCGAGCCGCCGCCTAGACTGACTGGCCAGTTCGAGGTGTGGGAAGACGCACTCGACGACGCAGAAGGAAAGATCAGCTTGGGAGACGACACCCGAGCAGATGCCAAAGCCAAGAGAGCATATGGTGAAATATGGAGAGAGCGGGTTAGGGATGTGAGCATGGTTACTGCTGATTGATCCATCTTGGGCGTCTGAGACTGACTACTTGTCAGTTACCCTTGCTAGGTACCGATCACTTAGCTAGCGAGCCCTGTCTCCTCCAACGTGCCCACATGGTACTCGCCTTCCTGATCAACTTCTATGTCCATTCTCAGCCTCCGAGCGACTCACCCGCCCCCATTCACGTCCCTGAATGCTTATCCATTCCCATTGTCGACGTCTCTCGAGTGCTCGGTATTGCCCCAGTACTGACTTTTGCGGATACGGTGCTGTGGAACGCAAAACCGGCGGATTCTCAACTTCCAATGTCGGCGAGCAACATCTCGTTGGCCCACACATTTTCCAACACCGACGCAGAGAGGAATTTCCACATCGCGTCGGCAAAAGCAGAGCTTCGCGGCGTGGAAATATTGCGCCTCATAGAAGACTACGCGCAGCTACCCGATTTCACGGACCTGCACGCTGTCTCCAAGACAGCAAGGGACCTCAGGCGACTGGCGACCGTGGTACAAGACATCACTGATATCCTGCAGAGCATGAAAGACTCCGTCGATCCGTATAGCTTCTACTGGGAAGTCAGGCCGTGGTTCCGCGGAAGCGACTGCGGTGGATCCAAATGGATATACGATGGCATCCCAAATTCGGACTCGCTGGACCTTGCTGGACCCTCAGCTGGCCAGAGCACCGTCATGCACGCAATAGACGTTTTCCTGGACGTCGACCACCAGCTCGTAGAAAAGAGGAGTCCAGCCCCCTCGGAGCAGAATAAGAAGGCAGACCGAGGCTTCATGGAACGCATGAGACGCTACATGCCTGGGGTCCATCAAGCATATCTCAGGGATCTTGCGGCGCTGCCCGTTCCTGTTCGATCGCTAGCCAAGTCGTCTCCATTGCTACGGGAGTCATACGACCAGGCCGTTCTCGCCATGAAAAAATTCCGGGATATCCACATGCGGATCGTCTGCATCTATATCATATCCATGGCAGGCACAACGCCACCAGGTACCCCCGATGAGGCGTCAGAACGGCAAGCAAGGGTACAGTCTCACGGTGGTCGTGCGAGAGGCACAGGAGGTAGCCACGTCGCGTCGCTGCTCAAAGCAGGACGGGACGCTACGGACCGGGCGGTGGTGGGAAAAAGATGACCGTGAGAATGACACGTCTTTATAATACTCGCGTTACGTAATGGTAATCATACCGCGTCGCGCTGGTCGCGCGTTAATAATCGGAAACTGTTTATACCACATCCATGAGCACCGATATCACGCCAACACTCTCAGAGGGCATTTGCCAAAGGCTCAATTCGGGCGACAAAGATGACGAGGCTCTTTGGAACTCAAAGCCCACTCTACAGTTCCTTTCCATCAAAAAAGTTCCGTCGAGCAGCACCCCTGGTGCGGTTAACAACACTGCTGCCGACAGGTATAGGATTATCATTTCGGATGGCCTGCACTTCCTGCAAGCCATGCTGGCTACGCAATTAAACCATCTCGTCGAAGATGAGCGCGTCGCCAAAAATACTATTGCCGTTATCGAAAACATGTCTTGTCAACTCATCCAGGACAAACGGTTCGTTTATTGGCCATTGCCGCTATTCTAGAATACTCATAATCTCGGCATCAGACTTGTCATTATTCTTGGCGTTGGAGTCCTACAGAGGGATGCACCAAAGATTGGCAACCCTCAGCCGTTGACCGGCCCAGGATCACAACAACCAAAGACGGACAGTGTGTCTACCTCGAGCGCAGTGTCCTCCACTGCAACTATACCCCAACAGCCGAGTCGACAGCCTGCGGGTCGCGCTCACCCTATTTATCCCATTGTTGCCCTCACACCTTACCAAAACAATTGGTGTATCAAGGCTCGCGTGGTGCAAAAAAGCGAAATCCGACATTACTCTAACCAGCGAGGGGAAGGTCGATTCTTCAGCGTGACACTGATGGATGATTCGGGGGAGATAAAGGGCACTGCCTGGAACGCAGTCGTGGATGACCTATTCGAAAAGCTCCAGGAAAACCGTGTCTACTTTGTCTCTAAAGCCCGTGTCAACCTTGCAAAGAAGAAGTTTTCGACGGTGTCAAACGATTACGAGCTGAGTCTTGACCGTGGCACCGAAATTGAGGAGGTGAGTTCCACCCTACACTCTCATCGACTGGGAGCCTGAGAGAATTGCAGTGCCACGATACCGATGTTCCTGTCATCCGCTACAATTTCATAAATCTCTCAGGCTTACCAGAGCTCGAGAAAGAAGCTGTCTGTGGTATGCGCCTTGTCTTTTATCTATACATTTCGCGACTCACCCGTGGGTGGCAGACGTCCTTGTCATCGTAAAAGAAGTTGGGGATTTGGCAGAAATCACTACAAGGAATAACAAAACGGTTCGTCCCCCGCCACATAAAATGTAGCGCTCGTATCGTTACATATACCCGTGGTTTACAGACGCAAAAGCGCGACCTCGTCGTGGTGGACAACACAAATTACTCGGTCAGGCTCACCTTATGGGGAAAGCAAGCAGAGCAATTTGGCACCCTAGCTGACCCTGTCATTGCTTTCAAAGGCGTTCGGGTTAGCGACTTCAATGGCAAGTGGACCTCTAGATTCGCAAACCACATTTCTAATTTTGCTCGCACCAGGACGGTCATTGTCCCTCCTCAGCTCCGGGTCTATGGCCATCAACCCCGATGTCCCAGAGGCTCACGCTTTGAAAGGCTGGTGGATGGATGGCGGCGCTCAGACGTCTTTCAACTCACATACCCAGGCCGGCTCCTTGTCTGGCGGGGCCATCAACCGCGATGACATGCGAACAATCAACGAAGTTAAAGACGCTCAACTTGGCATGTCCGACAAGCCCGACTTCTTCTCGTTGCGCGCTACCGTCATGCACATCAAGAACGACAACATCTTATACCCGGCTTGCCCTACTGCGGGGTGCAACAAAAAGGTAACAGAGACCTCTGATGGCTGGAGGTGTGAGAAGTGTGACCGCAGTTATGAAAAGCCGGAATATCGGTCAGTGCGACTACCCCGCATCATTTTTTGTCAATCCCGTGAAACGAAGAGCTCGTCCTGCAGGTACATCATCCAGATGGCTGTCGGTGATCATAGTGGTCAGGTGTGGCTGAGTGGCTTTAACGACGTTGGAGGCATCCTGTTCGGCAAAGACGGCAATGAGTTCCATAGCATCCAGGTAAGCTCAATGCTTCATAGTATATTGGCGAGATATTGAATTTTCGTAGGGGGAGGATGACGCCAAGGCAAACCGCATCCTCCTAAAGGCCACGTGTGAGAGTTTCAGCTTCTCCTGCAGGGCATCCCAGAACACATTCAATGTAAGAGAATCCGTCCCAGCCCAATTAAGGTGTCTCAATTTGCTCCGTTTACAGGATCAAACCCGGGTGCGGTATGGTATCATGACGACACGACCTCTGAATTTTCACGATGAGTGTCAACCTTTGATGGACTTCCTTGAATCGCCCCAATCACAGTTCTAGTGAAAGATTATGCCGTGGAATAGCCCACCTTTAGTTCGCTTATCGTGTACAGTAGATTCCTATTTCGTGCTCATCGAATGATATGTCATAAACAACTTATCGTGGAGCGTATATAGTCTCGGGTAAAGAAAACATGGGTGGTATCTTACAGCACTGTGCATCCATAGCAAAATGTCATGGTGGGTCTAAGGGGAAATGGTAAAGCCTTCTCAATATCTCCCAAGTAACACTCAAGCCATGTTCGATGGCCTCCAAGGCCTGCTCCTTCGTGAACGGGAGTTCAAACTTGATCGGCCACAACAGCGGAAGGTGCTCGAGAGGAAGGAGCGCATTGTGCTCGCCGTGCGCAGACGCGTCGCCGCCTGACGAAGGAGGACGCGCACGCTCGCGTTCGCGTTCGCGGTCGGCCGGTGGCGCCGAGGAGAGATCGATCATGGTGACGAACGTTGGCGGCGCGGAACGCCCCGACGCGCCAGAATCGTCGGGGCGTGGTGATGCCCAACCCGAGTCGTCCCACCCCACATCCGAATCCGAATCCGAATCCGCATGCGTACCCGTACCCGTCGCCGCGCTCGTCGTGGGATGGTGATGGTGGCTCACGACGGTCGCCGTGACGGTTACCGAGGGCACGGGGGCGTTCGCCCAGTTCGGTCCGTGAGGAGGAGGAAGAGGACCGCACCGGTCGAACAGCGAGGTTCGAAGCCGGTTCAGGTCGTTGTACATCCCGAGGACGAGGACGATGAGGATGAGCGAAAGGACGGCCGGACCCGCGCGCGCCGTCATCCCTCGGAGGAAGGTGGCGGCGGATTTGGAGGAGGTTGGCCAGGGCAGCGGTACCTCGCCGGGACTGTGCGGACGAGCCTGTGGGGCGATATGGACGCGGATCTGGGAGTAGAAGAATTCCCTTAATCCGAATTGTCGCAATCTGCGATGGTCGCCACGTGTGTGTTGATGTTCCAAGTTTGATTGTACAGAGGTTATCTCAAAGCCTAAAGAAAGCGAAAGGGGGTGTGAGTATTTTTGATTCGTTGCCAGGACAAGACTTGACCCACGACGTACCAGAGGGGTTTTCGATATCAACCTGCAGACGACCGACAGGAATGCTAAAGGCAGGGAGGATAACGTCCAGACCGGAGCCAGTCGTTGCCCGCTCTTTGCCTTTACCCTTCTTTCCGCGGTCATTGTGCTCGTTGACGATGTATGTGATTTCTACAGGGCC
>Ga0307510_10004005_pt1 | contig 17264 bp, 14 predicted proteins | sample 12_EM_MG_FD_207224 | JGI IMG/M metagenome (GOLD analysis project Ga0307510, IMG submission 207224) | Populus trichocarpa ectomycorrhiza microbial communities from riparian zone in the Pacific Northwest, United States - 12_EM | ecosystem: Host-associated > Plants > Roots > Unclassified | place...
CTAGAAACTACTAAAATATAACAGTATACTTGGTCATGTGGCCGAGTCATATGACTCGGTCATCTGACTAGATAAGAAGGAATAACGTAAAAATTAACACTTCCCCTACGTTTTCATTCCCATTCTAACCGAAAACTCCTCAAATAACGCCTTAGTCAATCCCTTTGTACAAATATCAGCCAAATTATTCTCCGTTTCAACTGAAACCACCTTGATCTTCCCCAATTCCCGTAACTCTCTCGTGTAGTGATGTTGTACATCGATATGCTTTGTACGATCAGAAACGCCGGCATTCTCAGTCAGTTTGATGGCAGCCGTATTGTCGCAATGAATAATTGGCACAGTCTCGATATCCATGTGGGACAGTCCACGGTTGATCCATACACTTTGTCGTGCTGCGAAGGCGAGGGCGACGTATTCGGCTTCTGTTGTTGATGTTGCTACGGTTTTTTGTTTCTTTGAGCGCCATATCACGGTATGTCCGTATGTTCGTACGATCAGACCGGTAAACGATTTTCTATCTTCGAGATTCGAGGCGAATGATGCATCACAGTAAATATTTAGTGGGATTTCGCTTTGATTTCGAGTATATCGTAGTCCTTTGGTCTTTGTTCCCTTAAGATATCGTAGAACTCTGTTGGCGGCAGAGAGGTGGGTAATGGTTGGTTTCGAGGAGAATTGACTTAGGAAGGCTGTTGCATGGGCGATGTCTGGTCTTGTGGCGACAGATGCATACATTAGGGATCCTATTATGGATTGGTATGTCTTTTGATCGCACAGTAGGTCATCGTCTCTCGCTTTAGTCAGTGTCGAGTGGGTTTCCAGTGGTGTTGCCACTGGTTTCGCTTCGGTCATATTGAATCGTTCAAGGATCTCGGTTATATATCGTTCTTGTGTTAACTGAATATAATCATCCGAGTTTTCGATTTGCATGCCGAGTAATAGTGAGGCTTGGCCCGAATCGGTACACTGAAAATGGGATTGTAGTTGTTTAACACATTCGTTAACTAACTTAGGTTTTCCAGTTATTAGAATATCATCAACATAAACACAACAAAAGAGATTTTTTGAAACAAGAATACAGGGATCGAAATCGGTAACGGTAAGGTTCATGGTTTCTAGGGTTTTGATAAGTCTTTGGTACCAGAGGCGGGGAGATTGTTTAAGTCCGTATATGGCTTTTTTCAGCTTCCAGACTTTTCCTGTCTTCCGGTATCCTTCTGGTAAATCAAGATACGTTTCGCAATCGATGTCGCCATAAAGAAAAGCACTTTTGATGTCCAGTTGCCGTAGGGAGTAACCACGTTGGACCGATATGCTTAGGAGCATTCTGAGTGATTCTAGTCTTGCAACGGGTGCATATACTTCTTCGAAGTCTTCCCCGGGTATCTGGTTGAATCCTTTGGCGCAGTATCTCGCTTTTCGTCGTTCGATAGTACCGTCCTTTTTGACTTTTGCCTTGTAAACCCATCGTCCTGTTAATACCCTTTTTCCACTGGGTTTATCGATTTCTTCCCCAACTCTTCTTTTTTCCAGAACTCGTATTTCCTCATCCATAGCCTTTATCCACTCGTCTTTCTCTAGTGACTTCATAGCCTCCTTGTAGCTGTTTGGGTCAGGTATGTGATACATCAAACTCGCTACTTCTTCCTCGCCTAAATACTTCTTCAACTCCTGCACCTTCGCTAAGAGCCTTTCATGCTGCTCTTGTAACACCTGAGTTTCGTCATCATCAAGGTCACTGTCTTCAAGATCCTTTTCATTTTCTTGAATCAGATCCTTGACTTCCCTTAAGGATTTGACGTGTCTTGATCGGGATCGAGTCTGTCTTTTGTTGACGCTTTTATCGAGTTCCTTTCCCTTCTCGGTTCTGGTTCTCAATCGTCCCAATTGACGTGGTTGTTTAGTCGATTCAGGTATTGGTGAAGGTGTTGGTGGAGGTAGTGGAGATTCTATGAATTTGCCAGGCATGGTTTCTTGTGTCGTGGGTTCTGGAGTGATAGGACGGGAGACAGGTGTTTCTTCTTCTCGTTCCTTATCGCTTGGTTCTTCTCTATTTGGATGTTGGTAATATTCGAACGATACCCCTTTCCTCTTAATGAACTTTACGTCTCGTGCTTCGGTTATTGTGTGTCGCTTAGGTATGTATAGGCGATATATCGCAGGACTGGAAGTGTAGCCTACTAGATAACCCTCTTCTGATGTTTGGTCAAACTTTCCTCGCTTCTCAGCTGGGATATGTACCATAACATTTGTGAACCATGGACGTAGATGACTGATCGTTGGTTTCGTTCCGTATAGTCGCTCAAAAGGTGTTGTTTTTATTCGTGAGTGCCATCGCCGGTTGTAGAGGTATGTGGCAGTGGAATAGGCCTCTCCCCACAGGAATTTCCGGTCTCCTGGCATCATACATCTTACCATTGTCGTAAGTGTACGATTGATCCTTTCTGCGACTCCATTCGATTCAGGGTTGTATGCGGGGGATGTGGTGTGTATGACTCCTTTGTTGTTGAAGAACTCAGTTACATTCTGGTTAAGGTACTCTGTACCCTGGTCACTGTGAAACCTCTTTATTCGCTTACCGAATTGTGTTTGCACTAGTTCCCAGAAATGTTTCATGGCTATAAACGCTCCATCTTTTGACTTCAGTAAGTAAAGCCAACAGTACCTCGTATAGTCGTCTACGAATGTCATATAGTACTCATTTTTACCGAGAGTAGGTATAGACATTCGTCCACTAAGATCTGAGTGTACTTTGTCAAACGGTGACGTAGTAGAGATCTCGATCGTTTTTGGTACAGTATGTGTTGACTTGTACTTGTTGCAGGTGTCGCACTCGAAGTACTTGGGGGCAGAGATGGGGTTTGAATCCTCGTAACAATCCTTAATTATTTTCGGATGTCCGAGGGCTTGGTGCCATTCTTCATAGGAGGATATCATAGCTTTTTCATTGCTCGTTCTTACACTCCACAATCCATTCTTCTTATCCGCAACCATGAATATCTTTCCTTCCTTCTCATACTTCCTCATTCCTTTTTCCACCGTTACCTTTACCCCTGCCTCATCCAGTCGGGATTCTGATACCAATGAGTATCGAAAGGAGGGAACATACAGTGTTGGTTTAAGAACGACTGTGTGTTGGCGTCCGTCCAGCAGGCACACGTCGATTCTTGCATTTCCGGATGCAGTTGCCTGATGAACTCTTCCGTCGGCAGTTATTATCGATTCGGTAGAGGGGGTCATATTCAGAAAATCACCTGAGTTTGGTGAGAGGTGACTTGATGCACCTGAGTCACATAACCAATCCATGGTGACTTCCCCTTTTCCCGTATAGGTACTCTCTTTTGTTTTGGTCATTAATATGACGGTCGCATCGGTAGTTGATGCAGCCGTGTGAGAGTTATTGCCGCCCTTCTTCTTATTTTTCTCCCGTTGGAGACCGCGACATTTTGCGACCGTGTGGTTGTCGCTCTTTTTGCCCCTTGCTGAACACCAGTTGCAATGCAACTTTGTTCTTGGCACACTCAACACTTTCTCCTCCTCTTTGTTTTCCGATTTTTCTGCCGCTCTTCCGAGAAAGTAGTCACGAACGTCGACGTATCTTGTTGTCTTTCTTGCTGACAACATATCGCATAGGTCAGGGTGCGTTTCGTTGACGGAAAGCATGAAGACAGTTCCTTTGACTGCTTCTGACTGAGTCCATGCTCGCATCGCCGTTCGGAATTCGTCGGTTGTGTTGTCGCTGTTTTTGTCATTTGCACAACGTTGAGCTAGGCGGTTCCAAGCTGTTTCGAACTTGGTGGTGTGGTCGGAAATACTTTGATTGGAGGTGAGTTTGATTTTCCAGATGGCTTCCAGAAGTATCATGTTAGTAGCGGGGGTTTCTTTGTCGAATCGGTCTTTAAATGCCTTCCAGGCATTGTGTGAGGTAGTGTTTGCCGAGATGTCGGCGTGAAAGGTGGAGTCAACTGCTTGGTAAAGAAAGAACTTGGCTTGTTTGTCTTTTCTCGTCCATTGTTTGACTTCGATAGTGCTGGTGGATGGTCCCTCGGATGGGGGATCAGGTTTGGTGGATTCGCCAGACACAACGTCCCAAAGTTCGAGGATGTCAAAAGCTACTTCCCAGGCATCGGCCCAGGTCTGATAGTTTTCTTGACCGTGTAGTTTGGGGTAGTCTTTGACTGAAATGTTGAAACCTGATTTGTAGCCGTTGTCTGAGGGTGTTTTGTTGTCTGAGGTCGACATCGTGAGGTATATAGAAGATCAAAGTAGATGTATGAAAGGAGGTGAATAGGTAGCGTTATGCTTTGAAAGATTCTTTTAAAGTCTTAAGCGGTATAGGTTGAGTTTGTGGAAGACTCACAAACCCGGGCTCATAACCTGAAAATATTTGTATCTATGTCACTAACTATCAAGTAGATGAAGTGATCACGATGCTCAAAATATAACTTTAAGATTTTAAAGATTAATCCAAGCTTGCGCACTCTTTCTAACAAGAGGGTGAAAACTGCCCTTTTATAAACACTTCCTCCGTTACACGAAGCACAGCCCATTCCAAGGAAATCTCTAGAAACTACTAAAATATAACAGTATACTTGGTCATGTGGCCGAGTCATATGACTCGGTCATCTGACTAGATAAGAAGGAATAACGTAAAAATTAACAGTTGGGAAGTTTCAAGCTGAAATAGGGCTACGACCAGGGTACGTGCTCTAGTGGAGAAGCTTTCAACCCCCCCCCCAGAAAAAAACTCCCGGTCCATATACTGAGTACTCATGTCGTCCGCATGCTTAGCCGTGGCACATACTTGCAAATATTCCGGGTGGTAGGTGGCGGTGGGAGTGTTAGAGTGATATCATGTGATCATTGTAATGGAAGACTCTTTGTGATGGGGATAGGCAGGGAGATAGATATCCTTAGCTCGTGAATGCCGGATACGCCAGGCTGAGGTGGTGCCGGCATTATCGCAGGACTTGATATTTGCTTTGTCGAAAAATTTAGGCCGTCCTCTATTGATCTACTGGGGGGAATGGCCACACCTGGTTTGGCCTGGCGGGACCACTGGAACCTCTACAAACCACAACGACAATAACAACAACCCACCCGGTCTCAAACTCCGAATGCGATATTGCGACTCCCATAATCGGTGCATGGCCTTGGCCAGTCGGGGGGGAGGTGTCTTAGACACTTTCCAGCGGCTTTATGGCAATATTTTGTCGTCTTTACCGGCATCAGCAAACCAGGTTTAGAGCCCTCTTATTTGTCCCAAATCCCTCCGAGAAGATTGCTACCCCCTTCTTGACATGACTGGACATGTCTAGGGGAATAGGGTTTTTCCTCTTTTGCTCGGCCAGTTTTGCACAACTTATGAAAGTCGCAATAGTGCACAAGCAAACTACTTCCCAAAAGCGAAAACTTCACACCCACGTGCTCCCACCCTCCCAGCAAATCAGGTGTAATATTAATACAAAACGGCTATACCCCATCTTAGCATTATCGATTGCTCCTCCAGACAAGGCTACTAAGTCTCGATTCGGCCATACCTTCGTGTCAACAGTGCATCTATCCCTGATAGCTTAGAGAGGATAAACATTTTTTGTCTCTAGATTAAATGTGGTGGTTGTTAGCACTACCAGGTGTGCAGCATGTCGGTAGAAGCTATGCAGAAGGGGGAATATAATACCGTGCCTTGAGCTTAGTTAAATGATATAACTGCCGATGGTTGGTGGCTTGATTGCTCAGGTCCACAGGGATCAGTATCATAGTTATCGATAGGTCGCTGAGGAGGGTTCGCTGCGGAAAGTAGGGTTGGCGATATGGGGACCTGGCCTACTCTGGGGCGGCTACCGATTGAGCAACCTCTACGATAATTTCTCAGGTTTTTCTCAGGTTCGGGGGTTCGGGGGGCAAGCTTCGAGTTCTCCTGGCCAGTTCATTAGAAGCGGACTCTCATGGCGATCGGTTTTGTTCCCCGCAAACAGGCTTTTTTGTTTCCGAGAATCTGGAAGCCATGATAGGATCTGATAACGAAGTAAAATAAAATAAAAAGCTCTACTCGTATTGTTCTCTGGGGGTTAACCTATTGCAGAGCTCTGGGCACCAGTACTCGAATACTTGTACGATACCGTATACAGTAAATGTTACAAACTTGCTTCACACCTAACCAAACCATCCACCCAATCTCCCGTACTTCGCCTAAGACAACTCTCGGGCTGAATGCTTGTGGTCCACTAATTAGCTACATAAGGCCAAACCCTCCAAGCAAATCGTGTACTAGTATTCCGCTCGTTTCACTAAAGCTACAGAACCGCAAGAGCAGAAGTATCAAGTTCGCGGTGGGGAAAAGAGAAGGTTAGTGGGTGAAGATTATTTCTGGAACATCTCGTATTTTGTTCGCAGAAAGTGCATGCTCGACACAGTGCGGGGGGAGGTTCGCTAAAGAAGTACATTCAGCTAGATGCCTTTTTTTCTTTTTCATGGTTGGCTGAAGGTGGGGGATTTAAGCGCTCCCTTGTTAAAGATCGTACTAGGAAGTTCCGTGCTGGATAGGGTATGTGGGGTAACAGCACTTTGGAGAGTCTGGTTGGGGAAATATTTGGAGATATCATGCTACGACACCTTACCGTAAGTCCGCAGGTACTCGGGAGGTATCCCTGTTCATAAACTTGGTAGCAAGAACTCGCAAAAGGTTGGAAAGTGAAAACAGGGATTATCTCTTGATAAACCAGTGTGATAAAAAAGCGAAGATAAACCTATGATGGGCGGATAATATCATATCCATAAGAAAATATGTTTCTTTCTTAAGGGATCAGGAATCTGGTCTTAGGGAAATATGGCCATGAAAGTACTAGTGCTTTGCTCATCACATGGCGCAACAAAGATGGTTTTAAGACGTCTTATAATACGGTGCTGTTTCTTTCCAGACATTGTGATCGCCTGATCGTTTTGGCCCTGATTCAGCACGGGTGGTTTCCGGGTTTTAATATACCCCCCGAATATAATAATACCAGCCTTCCTGAGACCATGTCTGGCGACCCAACTGCTTTTGTGTTCGAATGCACTGCGTGAGTCAAAACTGATCCGAGGAAAAAATGACAGATGAAACGATTATGACGCCTAGGAGATGTGCGTAAAGTGTGACATCAAGATCTGCTTTCCCTATTCTTTCTTTTTATCCCAGGGTGTCAACAGAAGACCGCTTATGATAGTGTGGGATATCTCCTTCAGAAACATGATAGTCGGGCTTTGTACGAGTACTATTATGGTACAAGTATGCCAGCACGTGGGCCAGACTACGGATCGCCATCTTTCCTTAACCCTGCAACATCGCCCACCGGTGTCAAGCAGGCAAAAGAGCAACATCAACTTTCCCTCCTTCCACCGATAAGTCAGAAGGCCTTGCTCCTCGCAAATAGTTGTTCCAAGATACCGATACTCGTATCACTAACATCGGTTGGTTTATGCCTTGCCCAGCCCAGGTAACGACAACCCCTTGTAATTGGTTATTCACGGGGTGCTCCGTATGGGAGCTCGCATGAGTAAGTAGTCAGAGCCAAGACGAGGGTCATCTGCTTTGCTTGCCTGATTTGTGGCTTGGGGGGGTAAGATTATTGATGCTAACTACATTCGATCGGTCGAAAATGATCTTCGGTAAGAGCTTACACCGTTTAGAAATGGAGGTCTTCGAATACAGTACGGTATATGATCTTCTCTTTTCAGCTTTCAGCTACGGCTGAGCGAGAGAGCTCAAGAGGAATCTCAAAGCCCAGAATCTATAAAGAGAGGATCTCCAACAATGTAATATCCACAATCCTACCAGTCTTCTTGAGGCACCAGTAAGCACCTAAAGAGCAAAACCTCATCCACCCCCGCAGTCATCACCGAAAATGTCAAGCAGGGTCCCAGCCCCAGACACTGACAAGCTAAACGGCCACTGGATTCTCGGCGAAATCCTCGACCACATATCCGAGTTCGTCGACGACTTCCCCAGCATCGATTTCAGCCATCTAAGTACGCTCATCTCGGATGTCCGTAACCACAAGGCCGACACAGAGACCCAACTCCGACTCTTCCTGAAAGTCTTCCGGAAGACGAAGAAGTATAAACAAGCCTTCAAACTCCTCGACCCCTTGGTCAGACAGCAAATCGACAGTTTTATAGAGAGCGGTTCTGCATCGGAGGTCACAAAGTCTGGGTTTGAAGTTCTTCCCAGCCCTGCCGCTATCCACCACTTCAAGGCCTTGAAATCTATCTTCAGGTGGGAGCATGCGCCCAAGATCTATGAGGACATGGCCAGGACCAAGGTCATGGAGGTGCATGTGGATAAGGCGTTCGAAAACTGGGGGTTGTCGGTTCAGAATAAGCCCAAATTCACGTTCGTCCCAACCACCGTCCTTGGATTGGAGAACCTCGTGAAGTATGCCAAGAGGAAGGGCCTGCGCGTTAGATGCAGTGGCTACAGACATAGTTGGGCCCCGCTGTTCTCCGGCGACAACGAGATTTTGGTCTCGCTATTGAATATTCAGCAGGCGACGCAAGTTCCGGATGCCTCGGCGTTGTTCCCTTCTCCACAGTCGAACGCACTAAATGAGCTTAAGAGTATTCAAATCGATGATCTCACGGTCGCTTCGAAGCCGGGGAATAAGTGCGTTCGTGTTGGCGCCGCGGTTACCGCGGAGGAGTTTAGGAGGTGGCTAATTGCTCACAATACCTGGGCGCTGCCGATGGATGTTATCCTTGTTGAGCAAGTCCTCGATCCCAAGTCATAATATGTCACTCGTGCTAATTTTTCTTCTTTGAACAGAGTCACTACGGTATGACATCTTTTTTTTTTAAATCCAGATGCGAAAATCGCTGTGAATGGTTTTTATTGACTTTAATACCACAGGGTGGAGTAAACGCCCCCATCTGCCACGGTGGCGGGCATCGGCACAAGACTATCTCCGACCAAGTCCGGGGTGTAGAATACGTCGACGCGAACGGCGTCCACCAAACCATCTCGGACCCCGAACTCCTCAAGGCGGCAGCGGGCTGTTTCGGCCTCCTCGGTATAGTTACCCATATAACCCTGGAACTCCAACCAATGTCCTACCCCGTGATGCGTCCGGAGAAGCCAGATATCAACCTCGCCATCCCCCCTCTAAAACCCGAAGATGTTCCCCATGCTTTGCAAAAGGACTTCACACCAGAACAGCTCGTCGAAGCCACCAGGCGTTTTGAGGAGCGGGCCGAGAACGACTACTATTCTGAATTCTTCTGGTTTCCCTTCCAGCAACAAGCATGGGTGAACTGCTGGAATCCCGTGGACAACCAAGAGGGCGCGGAGGATTACCCGCCCACAGCCGAAGTCTGGCTCCAATGGATTCAGGGATGGTTAGGAGGAGTGATCATCGAGACGGATTTCTTCAAGGCCATCCCAGGACGCTGGCAGGCGGAGTTCTTGGCGACACTCACGATGGCCGCATTACCACCCCAATTTTTCGGAAAACACGATGCTGAGATTAAAACCTTTATGCCAGACGCGTTGCACTTTAGACGTGGTGTAAGTATCACTCCCCCTCCACTGCCCCTCCAGAGGATCAAAACAATACTGATGAGCTCTCTTTAAAAAAAACATTAAAGGTCCAAAATATGCGTTGCCGGGACATGGAATTCCAAATCCCAATCCCAAGCCGTAAAGATGACCCCTCGAAGCCTGACTGGACAATCGTTCAGCGTGCCTGGTGGGACGTCATAAACCTCGTCTACTCTGACCCCGAATCCCCCATGCGCCTAACTCTAGAACTCCGCATTATGGCGGACAGCGATATGATCATGGCACCCCAGCGCGGGAATAAGCACGGAACCGCCAGCATCGAGGTCTTATCCATCCCCGACGCGGTTAGCGATGGAGAATGGCAACCGTTCTTGCAGGTGATTGCCGACAAGTGGATGGGTTATGAGAAGATTTATGGACAGAAGTTGAACGTTAGGCCGCATTGGACCAAGGAATGGTTTGTCACTCCCGCCCGCTCATGCTCAGGCTTTATGTTTTTTTTTTCTGACGGGTTGAGCAGGGATGGTTTGAATTTGGGCGGTATTCCAGCTAGGGAGTATCTCAAGACTGTGGCGTACAAGGATGAGATCCCGGAGTTTAGGGACACCTTGAAGAAGATTGGGGAGACGCAAGGATGGGGGTTGGAGGATATTAAGAAGCTGTTTTCGAATGAGCTTTGGGATCAGTTGGTGCTTGATACTGTGCAGGTTTAGAGATGCTGCGGGGCATGTGCTGTATGTAGGATCACGATTGGGGGATTGGTATGACATTATGCAATGGAAGGCAATTTCTTTGTGCTATGTTGTTTGATTTCTTGTAGAGGTTATTCCCGTGCCAACAGTATGGTGTACTATCGTAGGTGCAGACAGCTAGTATGCTTTCACCTGAAGCTCAGAATGGCTAACAACTTTTGGAGGCCCTCACGGAGAAAATGTCACCGACATGCATGACTGCTCTCAAGTTGCCCCACCCACAGCGCAAGAAGCCCAGTACGCCAATTACCGGTGCCGTACCCTAGCCCCTGGTATCGGCACCGTCGCTTGACCAGCTAGAAGGCTGCCTTCTGACAGTTTATCCTGCAAGGCCCTTCCATTTCTCGAGCACTATTATGATACACAGCAGTTCTCGGAAGCCGGGGCCCTCGGCGAAAAGCACTCCGGTGAGCCTTGCCAGAGTAGCTCCACACCATCAAACAGCTTTGGCATAGGTTACAGGTTAAGCCACCCCGACAAAGACAGAAGGAAAAAATCCAACGAAATAAAGCAAATGCTCCCCAAGAAATAATAATGCTATGTAACTGAAGCGCTTGTTGATCTGTGTTCGCTTGTTCTCCCTTAAACAGCCGGTTCCCCAATAAAGAAAGCTTAAGCTACCGGCAATTTAGCCGGGTCCTAGAATACCGCACTAGTAGTACGAACGAGACTAGACAGTAAAGTAACCCACCGTACCCCGCGAACCTCATCACTACCCACCACCACAGGGCGTTCCAGGCCAACACGCCCTATCGGTACTACACCAAGGGGGAGAAGAAAAAAAGGTTACACCCTATCCCATCCCACTACCAAGCCGATAACCGGTACCAGTACTCCTTCATGCCACAACGCCTGCAAGTCCGATCGAAACGACCAAAAGTCACTTTCGCGCACAGCAAAATGTCGACCACTTCCCCCTCCTCCACCGCCTCCTCATCAAAGGCCCCCTCCAACTCGACAACAAGAACTCCCTCTACACCCAGCGAAATCTTTGATGACATCCTATCCTCCGCGCAACCCCCACCAACATACTCCCAGCAAACCTGGAACCCCTCAAACCCCTACTTCCCCCATTACCACAACCAAAATTATTACAACCAAAATATGTCCACTACCACCATCACTACCCCATCCGATCCACTCATCCCGCCGACTCCGGCTCTCTTTACAACACCCCCTATCCTCCAAGACACGCTCAAAACCCTCTCCAGCAAGGACCAACTCGCCACAGCAGACATCTGCATGAAGCACCTTTCCAATCCATCAGATCCATTCCCTATCCTGAGCCGGCGCGAGCACATTGCCTTTCTCGAGAGCGGTATTCTCGGCGGTCAAAACGGCAAGTTACACCGGGGCATGGTAGCGCTGGATGCATCGAGACCTTGGATCATTTACTGGTGTTTGCAGGGGTTGGCCAGTTTGGGGATTGATGTGGGGAAGTATAGGGAGCGGGTGATCAGCAGTCTCCGGCCACTACAGAATGCGTCTGGGGGATTTGGCGGTGGGAATGGACAGGTATCACATGTCACGTCCAGTTATGCCGCGGTTCTAGCGCTGGCTGTTGTCGGGAGAGGCGATGACGGGGATGGTGAAGAGGGTGAGGCACTTGAAGTAGTAGACAGAAGAGCAATGTTCCGCTGGCTGCACGAAATCAAGGACTGGGAATCGGGTGGCTTTAGAGTCTGCATTGGTGGGGAAGAAGATGTTCGTGGTGTCTACTGCGCACTGGTAATCTTAGCCCTCCTCGGCCTCCCCACTTCTGGAGACCTGGCCAAGGGAACAAAGGAATACCTTGGCCGCTGTCAAACATACGAGGGTGGCTTCGGTGCCACGCCGAACGGGAACGAAGCGCATGGTGGATACGCGTTCTGCACACTTGCTGGATTGTGTATTCTTGGTGAGCCGGCAGTGGTGCTGAGGAAGCATTTGGACATGGAACGCTTGGTCTCTTGGCTCAGCGCTAGGCAGCATGCTCCGGAAGGGGGGCTGAGCGGGCGGACGAATAAACTCGTTGATGGGTGCTATTCTACTTGGGTCGGCGGGTGCTGGGCGTTGATCGAAGCCGGCATTAACGGCCCGCAGGATGGAAACGAGGAAACACTGGGAGAGAAGAAGGTTATTGGAAGTCTCTGGAGCAGAGAGGGATTGGCACGGTATATTATGAACTGTTGTCAAAGCCCAAGGGGCGGCCTTCGCGACAAACCCGGGAAGTAAGTCTCCCCTATTCCTCCTTCTTAACCAGCAACTAACACAAAACAGAGGCGCAGACTACTACCACTCAAACTACATCCTCCTCGGCCTCGCCAGCACCCAGAACTACTTCTACTACACCTCCTCCCCCATCCCCCTCTCCTCCTCGCCCCTTCCCCCTTCCTCCCTAAACTACGAATCTGGGGATCTCCCTATTCCTCTCACAGCCCCATTCCTATGGCGCTACTCCCCACGCATACCCAGCAATACCCCGAACGTGGCGGAAGCAATCGTCAAGGATATGCCGGCGTGGCCAGATGACGTTACCGAAGAGGACATGCTTCCTGGACAGGAAGTCGAGAGCGATAGGTTGAAGGTGCATCACCCGATTTTCAATATTCCGTTTGAAAGGGCAGGTGAGATAGAGGCTTGGTGGAAGGGGAAAGTGGGGTTTTAACGCTAGGAACCGGGGGTTCTGCGCCTTTTGCTAGCCTTTAATCCTGCGGTAGCCGGCGGATTGTGTGATTAACTTAAGTTTTCGTTTCTCATTTGCGTCAATGTGTGTTCGCGAATAACCCCCCCTCCGCATCCTTTTTCCGGCAGGGAGTATGATAATTACTTTCCACGTACAAACTTCTTCCATGAGCAGACTTTCCGTGCAAGTGCCCTTTACTGAGTAGTCCACTATAACTCTAACAGCGCCATACCACACCCTCCCCTATCAACCATCCGCTCTGCTAGTCACTCGTAATCAAGCACGCTACCCTTGATCACCCCTTACACCCACTCGTGGTAAGATATGGTCTCCTGCCACCACCACCACTCGAGCAAATTTCTGACTCCAGATTTCGAGCACAGAATTGCTTCAGGAAACCAAAGCACAAAATCGATGGTAGGGCGGATCAATCCATAGTGCGCCCTCGGGGTTGTATATCGGGGGATGGGGTGATGGCATTGGATGTGTGGAAGGAGTCTGTAACTATATGGCCTGTCACAGCGCGAAGGGCCTCTTGAGGTAGCGCATGAGAAAGGTTCGGCAATTGACTGGAGGAAGGCCCCACGGGAGGCCAAGGATCGGAGGGGGTGGATGGAGTTTGCTAAAACACGAGTTGCTCCATTGAATACTGATCACCACTTTAGCTATAATGAGGTATTTCGATGAGAGAAATTTGTTTCGTTAACGAATCTTGAAACCTTTCGGCACCATGTGTTAAACACGGAGAGAATCTCATGTTGTTGGAACGTACTCATTGTTTAAATGGTCACTTCTGCCGGTATTTACGAGCTCTCGAAACATGTCTATACTGCTCCGGTATCTGGGGGAGGCACGAGGTGATATGGATGAATTGCTATAATATAGTAAAAATCTGGCGAAAGAGGGCAAACGGCCGTGGGAGACAAAGGCATCCCATAATACCCCAGACGAAACTTAATCCCACCAACCGCCCAGGTAACAAGATGCAAAGACCTTCAGCGCATAAGTTTAATGCTATAATACTAAGAGGGCATCCAGAGAGTCACGATAAAAAAAAGTATCCACCTGCCACCATCGTGAATGCCACTGCCAAGCAGACAGAAACCTCCCCCCCCCAATTATCGATCATCCAGGAAGCTACAGAGGATCAGAACGCTAGACTACCTACTAAGTTACGGCGCCATCACTACCAAAGTGCGAAAGAGAAGGCCCAACACGGAAGAGCGAACAAGCAAAAAAAAAAAGCAAACTATAATACATGACTAACGAGATCGGGATACTCTATAAAGCAGAGAACTCAACCAGCCCAACAATAAGAACGAAGTATTAAATGATATCCGGAAATTTCGAAAGCTATCCTGAGTAGAAGACAGCTAATGGCGAGGGGAAACTACCGACCGGTAAAGCCATCGCCCAGATGTGATTAAACGTTCTCATTAACAAGTAGTTAAGGCAGTAAGTACGGTACCAGTATGTAACTGCATGCTCTCATAAAAGATATGATATACTGCACAGCACCAGGGTGCTTCCAGAAAATGTTCCGAAGGAAGGAGGACTTTGACGCCCTCGCTACAAAATATTCCCAACATCACACCCGGTATGATACCATAATAATATTATTATATAAAGCAAAAAAGGAGGAGGGCAAGAAAACAAAAAAGCCCCTATGGTGGTGGCGTCGGACGTTGGTGGTAGTTTATTGGGGAGTCCCGTATCATAACGCTCCGATAATGCACGCCACAACAGTAATGCAACCTACTCGAGTACATAACACAGCATATACCGGCAACACCCGTCCCCCCGATCTTCAAACCTAATTTTCACCTCACCCCATCAACCATCAACCACCAACCAAACGACGAACCCCCCCTCTCTCCCCCCACCCACAAACATGTTTCCAACACGCGCGCTCCGGTCGCGTGCCATCTGGAAGGGTGATGACCACCCCTTGCTAAAAATGACCGTTCCTCAATATACTAACGTTTCCGCCCGCAAACAGGACCGTTCATCGTTCCCTTCCCCCTCCAAGACCTGTCGAGCCTGGAGCCGGGGAAGAAGCCATTGGCGATCCAAACCCAGGCTCGATCGTGCACTATTATTCCCCCGTTCGTCGGACAGCGGTTTCAGGTTCATAATGGAAAGGATTACATTGAGTTCACGATCACGGAGGAGATGGTCGGGCACAAGCTTGGGGAGTTTGCGCCCACACGGAAGAGGTTCAATTACAAGATGTCGAAGAATAAATAAGCGATGTGGTGGGGGAAGTGGTGGGAGGATTGGTGGTTCAAGTAAATACATTAGAGGGGGGTCTGTTTATTCTACTCTGTTTTATTCCCAATCCCCTTTTCCTGGATTATCTGCAGATTGGCGTGCACTGTACATCTATGAGCCATGCGCGAGTAGTGGGATGATGCATATCTAAGGGCCCATCTTGCCCCATGGGGTTCTACCAAGGACACTCTCGACCCATTTTCCCAGGAGTGATTCACCATTAGTTTTGAGTTCGTCGGCGATGATACCGCCGTCAAATCTCTTTCCGACAAGATTCTCTAGAGGGGGCGATGCAGACCGAATGATACCTTTGTCGACTGTTACCTCCAATTCTGAGCCTTCGGGGGGCGGTGATACAGGCGGAGTAGTGACATCCCTTGGTAGTAGATCCTTCGATAGTGTAAGAGGCGGTATAGGCTCATCATCCGCCTTCGGTGCCGGTACAGAAAACGTAAACTGTGGTGTCTGCCCATAAATCCATTCCAGAGACTACACATAAGTTCAGCGTATAAAACCTTCCAGTAAACTCCGAAACTCACCCTCAACTCCGCAACCCCCTTTTGCACCTCCTCAATCTCACTCGCCTCTCCTCCAACCCAACAAACCCCCACTCCCACCCCTTCATCCATCCTATCCTTCTTACTCGCCATGGTATCTTTAAGAATCTCCACCCCTCCCTCGCCAACATACATCCTCCCAAACTCCTCGACCACAGCCCTCACAAACTTCTCCTCCTCGACCCATACATTCCCAACCATGCTCCTGACACTGTCCACTCCCCTAGCTTTCATCCACTCCTTAGCAGCGCTTTTCAGGTAGCCCCTAACATCCTCCAACCTACTCTCCAACAGCATTGTCCCGTGATGATACGACCGACGGGTAGTCAGTTTATAAGCGCTCCCGGATATCTTCCGGGTACCCGCTACTTCCCGAGCCAACCTCGTTTCCTCCACCGTCATCCCGTTCGGCAAGATCACGATGTCGTGCCGCTTGTTCACCACCGCTTCCGCAACGCCAAGCCTGCGCAACGCACGCACGACCATCTCCGCATGTTTGTCGCGGCAGAAGGTGGACGTCGGCACGGCAACGGAGTAGTTCACGTTACCCAGATCGTGGAAGACTGTGCCACCACCTGAACGACGGCGCACGATGAGTGGAGGGTCAAAGGTCGAGAGGAATTGAGGGTAATTAACTTCGACCCATGGGTTCTGATTCCGGCCCAGTATGATAGACGGACTATTAGCGTATATTAGAAGAGTGGAAATCTCGGGGGGGTTGGTCTTGAAGAGGTGGTGCTCGAGTGAGAGGTTTAGATACGGATCATTCGATTTGGAAATGTAGACTTGCACCGGTATTCTCGAGTTGGAGAGGGCTCTGAAAGTACTCTGATGGCGCTGGAATTTTCGCTGGTGCACACGGGATATCGTCCTGGCAAAGGCAAACCCTCGTGAAGGCGACATTCCGAAAGTGATCAGCCTGACGACGCGAGATACTCTATATCACCACCACCACCACCACCACAAGGGGAGAGATGTGATGAAAAGTAATTTCTACGATGAATCCATTCAGTTACTCGAGCCCCGGCTTCAAAAGTCGAGCACCGACACTCCTCTTAAGTCTTGGCAAGCAGGGTAACCAACCAATCCCTACGTCATCGGTGATTTCCACCCCTTCCATCACGTTGTCTCACTCTAGCCCTTCCATCCCCCCATATAACCCCGAGGCCGCGCCCCTAAGTAGTTGAAGTAACTTAAACCCTTCCGTTGCATAATCCCCTAGCGATTCCTAAAAACCGCAATTGGCTCACCTATAAATATTCCCGCAAACACCACCACTACCACCATCAAAACAAACAATGGCATCCTCTTCTTCAGCAGCAGCGGCTACGACAACCACAACACTCCACCCCTGGGAAATCGAAGCCCTCAAGGAGACAACTTGGAAATTCGAAGGTCACTTGCGAGAATTCACAGAGGCGGAAGCGAAAGCTCTAATCATTAGTCATGGCGGGCACGTCCTCCCTCCTCCCATCCCGGCGGCG
>Ga0307510_10004006_pt1 | contig 17263 bp, 9 predicted proteins | sample 12_EM_MG_FD_207224 | JGI IMG/M metagenome (GOLD analysis project Ga0307510, IMG submission 207224) | Populus trichocarpa ectomycorrhiza microbial communities from riparian zone in the Pacific Northwest, United States - 12_EM | ecosystem: Host-associated > Plants > Roots > Unclassified | place...
GCTCGGATATGATGATAGCGTTGTAATAAAGATGTTTCGTTTCTTCAAGCACAGACTCCCGGCTCGGAAATTTAAAAATAGCTGTTCAACTGAGACACCTGTAGGGCCCGGCCGTCCGTCCCGGGCATGGGTTAGGACGGACTACAATTTGGCGTCCGTCTCGTCCAAGGGCCGCAAATTTGGCGTCCGTCCTGTCCTAGGCAAAAGACGGACGGACTGGACGCTTGGGAACACTGGCCGCACCACCGGCGTTCTTGGGGCATCCGCTCGTATTGAGGATCCCGGTGGAGTGGCGGTAGGTGGTCCGGAAAGGCAAGCATCTAGATTGTTTGCGGAACCCCTGGCCGCATTTCTTTTTGGGGCTATGGCGAATTTGCCCATGGAGAAGGTGGGTTTGGAGACCGCGGGACGTATCAGGTTAGCAAGGGCTTAGGCCAGAAGGTGAGACGGCAGAGGAGCATACAAGCCATGGCTAGGGAGGTGAGTAGTGTGAATTTGGTGATTGTGTTGAAACGGGTGTGGCCGGAGAGGAGTATAGTGGATATGGCACATCCTGCTAAGACGTTGGCTGAGGAAATTGACAATTTTCAGGTAGTGAATTATGGGCTATCGATATATTCACTTCGGTATGGGAGCAACAGAACGCGCGAAATGAATAGATTTGTATCTAACCAGTGAAAGAAAGACAATGATAAGAGAGCGCGATATCCGAAAAGAAACAGGAACAATACAGTCTCTTATAGAGACAGTGTGGGCGAAAATCAGAGACAGAAAAAGGAAAGACGGAACAGTGTTCCCAACAGGGCAGGTAGGCTAAGCTTCAGTGAAGCCGGGCCGTCCTGTCGAAATTCTCTCGGATCTAGCCTAGCCCAAGCCTGTAGGCCTTGTTAAACCTGAACCTGGCCGGGCCCGCCTATAGGCCATATAGGCTTCTTCCCGGCTGCCTGATAGGCCGGCCTGGCATTTATAGCCTAGCCCGGCCTATCCACTCATAGCTAGCAGCCACTCCGAGTCAACAGCAAAATCACGGCAAATGTTTCACAATTACTGCAAATAGTCTACAAAATAACATTAAGAATACAACAATTGTATTTTCTTAACTTGGTGATTTAACGTAATTCTTGTTGGAGATGCAAAATAGGAGAGAGTGATGCTAGGATAGGACTGTGCTGGGGCCCCGGAAGTATGTTTTTAAGACTTTACTGAGTTGTTCGAGTATCACTTGTGCTGTGATTAATTAAGAACCGACAGTTTGAAGGCAAAGAGAAGAATCAATGGCGGAAAACATGAAAGACGGGAGGGGGCTGGGATACCCTTAAAGCGACCTGTTCTCAATGCTAATCTACGGGCCTATAGGCCCCTATCAGGGCTGATAGGCTTTCCTAGGCCTACATCGACCCAGGCTATCTTCCGGAGTGGCCTCTTCTCGCCGGGCCTAAGACCTATAGGCCGCCTACCAGCTAACTGGCCCGTTAGGGGCACTTCCCTAGACATCCTGGGAAGGGCCGAGGAGAGGTGTGGCAGAGAGGGCTGGAGAAGAAATAGGAGCTGAGACCAGCAACATCGGAGCCAAAGAATAAGAAGCCCCCATGAAACCATGGCTGGAGTGTGACCTGCTGTTATGCATTTGGGCGGCCTTTTTCTTCCCCATCAGGCTTTCTGTAAAAATCCATAAGCAGTTCACCAGGAGGGAAGAAGAAGCTACTCTATTCTGCTTATATAGTAGGAACCAGGGAGGCCTTTCCTAACCCAACCACCTGTCCTTATACTTCTTTAGTTAATGTTAGCGTCGCAACCATGTGTCCTGCGTTGCCCTCATTCATTACGTATTACGTATTCTTTGTTCAGGGAAGGATTTTTACTTGGTTAGGTTATTTTAAGTGGAGAATTGTTCGACCCTAAGGGGCGGCTCTCGCAGGCAATTACTTTCTCATTGTTTTGAGGGGTTGTGTTTGCTTGTTTTGTTTTTTTTATTTGGAAGTGAAGGTTTGTTAGCAGGGTTCCGAATAGTCCTACTAGTGTCTTAGAAGCAGGACCAGGCTAGTCAGTCCTAGTTGATGCCGATGACCAGACCCAACTAACTCGGGTTCGGTCTGGTTTGGACTGGTCCCAGGCCAGTCTTTATAGAAGATCGCATGAGAGTCTAAATAGCACCCAAGTTAACACTGACTAAGAATAGAAGTAGTCATAGTAGAATCTTACAGTCGCTTGTCATATTATAAATCAACAGCCCCTCAATATGAGTTGATAGAGCATCCTGGAGAGGATAGCATGTGGTGGAAATACGATTACCCAATGAATAAGTTGCATTGAATACAGGTATTGTGGTGTCTGGTCATGTAATATCACTCACTTAGTGCACCAAGAAAAGTTCGATACTTAAGTTAGGAACCGATTTTCGCCACCCCTAATCTAAGTGAGGCACTATCTCTACCCTATAATCCATGGAAACAATAAGTTTAATTAAGAAAAGCTTTATTTGAACGTAATATATTGTGATAAAAATAGCATATCCTATTGCTTGGTGGGCCTGGTCGGACTGGTCCTAGTCAAGTCAGTTTCGATAATCCTGACTGTCCAGTCGGTCTAATTTCCACCATTAGACTAGACTTGACTTCGACCGGACCAGCTAGCCCAGTCTAGTCTCCCTGTTTGCCAGACTTGGCCAATGGGTGGTATATTGCAAGTCCATCAGATTTCTATGTCGGGTTAACCATTAGCTGTGCAAGGGTGCTGCAGGGGGCGACTCTCTTGCATTGGCCTATTCGCTGTTTTAAGACTGGAGGTGTATCATGGCTATCTTTCTTCCTTGAGCTAGTTTTACAAGTTTGATGATTTTTTTTGAGTTTTAACCCTTGGTTTTACTTCCACAGTGCCTATTGAAACGCCGTTCCGGTTGTATTGCCCTTCTGCGACAGCATTTCCCCCAGTTTATCCGAGTATAGTGATGCGACTCAGAGGTTTTCTACGATTGCCTTACTACTAGTGATTTGATAATGTTGTTGCGAATTGTATCCCTGAAGGCGATAAACTTGTATTTTTAGAGGGAGAGTAAAAAGCCAGTAAAAAGAAAGAAAGCGTCAAAACAAGAAGGAAAGGCCACCGCTGGGAAATCATCCAACTGTGGAAAGGCGTACGCAGCACTACCACCACCCGGTACATGTTCTACGCACATCTATTGTAACAAATGTAGAAAGATCCGAGTGACCACACATGATTCCACCTATTTCTTCTATGATTCCATCCTTCCTTCACCCCTTGATAATATATAATATTCGCGAAATAAACAAAATGTTCACTCTCAAACCGCCTCCCTAATCGCAATGGGTATACCTCGCTGGGGTTCCTCCGTAAGCCCCACCTAAATAGCCATTTTACTCTCCATATACTCTTCAAACTCGAACCCCCATATTGTGACCGCAGGGAGACACCTGCACCTGCCCCCAGAAAACTCATTCTTAATACACCCCTAGGCCCCACTAGGTATATCTGAAACCCATAGTTACTCTCGATAACTACCACCCTATCCTCTCCACTTGTGCACTCCTTAGGTCTGTACTATTCAAGGTCGGCACACAGCACTACACTTCTGTTTGTTCTAAATGGGGAGAGGACAATTCAGAATTACCGGCCCTTAGTGATGTGATGAACAGCGTGGCCTTGGCACATTAAGAAGAATCATGACGACCATATATGTGGAATTTGTTATCTCTCGCATAAAGGATAAATAAGGGTAGTATCGAAGTTGGAGAAGGAAGGAAGTGGGAGTTGCAAAGGAAGGAAAGAAAGCAGGATGAAGAGAAGGATAGGGGGGGGGGGTTAGGTGAGGCTAGAGAGAAGAAGGAGAGCTGCAGTTGGTATCCTGATGGAAGTGAGGATGAGAATAGAAGAAGGAACACAGAAGGTTTTCTGATTTATGCATTTGGGGGTGCCTATATCCCCGTAAGTGCAAAGATGGAATAAAGATCAAGACATCCTCCAACATAAGAGCATCCAAAGTGCGCATAAAGAAAGACAACCGTTTCGATCAACAAGAAGGAGGCCTGACGTGCCCTTCGGAATGCACGTCTCATTCAAACTTGTATCCTCAGCCGTCACGAGCAAAGTCACACAAACTGGAGGATCAGGTGAAGCATCTCGGATGTGTCGTGAGACATATTTCTGTTGTTAGACGGATATGCTTGGGTTTGTTACGGGAGTGGGAAGGATAGTTCAGGAGATATGCAGACGGAGCGGATACTGGAGAATGTTCTATAAAAGTGTTTATCCGCAACGTTCTTTTCTTTGTTATCACGGGAGTGTATGGTGAAATAGGGACATGTAGCAAACAGGGAGATAGGTGTGGTGATCCTTGGGAGGATCAGGAAGTCATGTTATGTTGTATTTATACACCTGTCTCTAAAGATAGTTTGATTTTAGTTAACTTAGTTAAGAGAATAATAGCAGAGTTGAAAGCGAGAGCGAATGAACGAAGTATTACAGGCGGAAAACTTATGTTCCATATCCTTCCTCCAAAGTGCCTAAGTTCCAGGCGAAATCTCTTAGTCTATTGGGTGCTTCCGTGCGACCCTCATTTCCCTACATTGTCAATTTCGGGCTGGAGGTCTAGGCATACGACTACTGTCGGCGGCCGGAGGGGAACGCGGCATGGATTTCTAGAGGGAGGTGGGATTGGACGTGTCGGTTCTCTGGCTAGCATATGGGGGTATGGACAGAGTTGTTAACAAGATGATGTTTTCATGCACTGCGGCTGGAAAGGTCATGACTTGGTCCCGCATGCTAAACTCCTCGTCTAAGACTGTGTAGGTGTTCAATTTCAGCATTCTAGAGAGGATGTCTTTAGCTTCAGAGTCTTTCGGGAAGGTGGCTAAAGTATATTTCAGCAACTATTTGCGCGGCCACACATTGTATAGTCGACGCCAGTGTTCGCAGGCGGCCAGGTCGGGCTGCAGATACCCTGCCAGCTTACAGTCCTGCCAGGCCAGGCCAAAGTGAGACTGACCTGGGCTTTGTAGGCGGGGCTTTCTGGCAGCCTGTAGGTTTCATGGGTGCCTGGCTGTACCGGTAGGCTTTCGGTATATCCCATATGATTAGTCAATATTTTGGTAACTGGTGGCTGACATCTGCAGATATTTGAAGATGCTCGCAGGTATCTGAAGATTTCTAAAAATCTTTGTGGCCTTTTTAGATATTGATCGACGGTGGAAACAAGGAAGCGAAATGGCGACTGCGAAAAGCTAGGCTCTCTCGCAAACGATCGCACAACTCAGGAGCGGGGAAGTTCTCCTCATTCAACGAAAACTCTCTCAACAGCACTAACTAGCTAACGGTAAAGACAGGAGTAGATACAACCACAACACAACATCCTCCTATCCCATGGACCACCACACATGCCTATACTATTCTATGTAAGTCTTCCCTTCCCTTTTCTCACTCTAGGGCTAGCAAAAGAAAGACAAACTCCCGCTATCCATAGTCTCCAGGGATATGGCATTCAGGTGTCCGGCTCTTTCACACTGGCCTTGCATTCCCGCTTTTCTCACAGCTCCCCCGGCGGCTGCAGGGTTCCAAAACTCTCGGGCACTCCTGCATTCGAAATGCCCACCCGAAACACAAAAACATGTCCGAAGCCAAAGCGTGTTCCTAGGAGCTATCCGAACAACAAGGGAATTATGATGAAAGCATGCCTAGTAGCATGTAGTGGTTTCCAACAGGCCTCAATCCTGGCGTTTTTTTTCACAATCACATCTTATCACTCGAAGGACTACAGATATCTGGAATCCCGCAAGGTCCGGTCAGATAAGCCCTCAAACCCGGACTGTAGCCCACAGTCCGGCCCGGCTCCCCACCAAAAAAACCTAGGTCAGCCTGCCTGGACCTGAGCCTAGCCGGACTAGCCGCTAACACAGGTCGACGCTGCGTGCCCGATGTCGAGGGTTTTTCTTTAGTGGGAGAAACTGCATGGAACGAGAAGGAAACGTCGTGGATAGGATCGCTCCAATCCGGGGTGGGCTACACATGCTGAGGATTGTAGTATATGTTTGCTAACTCAGGGCCAGACATTTTTTGATTGGTTGATTCAATCTTATAGAGGTATAAAGCTATAACATGACCCCGGGTGTTGATTAGTACTTGTAAATATCAACAGGTGCATTGCCTCACAGCTACGGCTAACATCACTCTCATATCAGGTTTGGTGCTCCTGGTGATGGAAAAAGATCTGCATCATAACTTGATCTAAAATGTTTTTGATATCACTCGATTGACATATCAAGAAAAGTGGGAAGCTTGTTTTTTAGCTCGGATTTTACAGTGACGTAGGTAAATTCGGCACTACCAACACTGCAGGGGATAAATATGAACGAAGTTAAATAGGATATCCAAGCTATCAAACATTGTACAGTCGTGTAACAAAAGTTTTGGCACCCTATTTAAATTTTATCGTACAACTTGCTTCATCTCAACCACCACTGATGGTGTTCAAAGCAGAAATACAATAGCAAGAAACGGAACCTTGTAATTTCAATTCTTCATCATTAATTCAGGCTGAGAGGGACATACAGGGTATATTTGAGGCATTCTTGTCCCATCACGCAGTGTGAGGGTGCCAAGACTTTTGTTACACGACTGTACATTATTCTGCTACCATAAAGAGCGCAGTTGGCATAAAGAGAATGTTCACATAAATAATTTCTAACTTTCAAAGTTCCAACATTCTTGCTCGACCATAAGCCCACTTTGCTGGTTGTTGTTGATATGCACTAACCCTTTATTCAGACCAATAGTGTTAACCCCAAATCATGGGGTCGAAATTTTAAAAATCAATTTTGCATTCGGCCGAGGGGTATTTGCAAATCATTTCAAAATACGGCTATCTCAAATCACGGCGTGCCAAACAACCTAGCCGGAATTAAAACATCCTGGCCCGGGCTCAGTGCCTTTCGTGAGTTTTTACGGTATCTCCGCTCGCCCAGCCTTGTCTCCAGCACACCTTGTGAGGATCGCTCCTCGAGAGGGGGCTCTCTTTTAGAATATCCTGCCTTTTTTGGAGAATCGTGTCTGCTCGGGGCTCTCTGGATCCTTACTTGTCCCGTCCTGGTATCTGAGGTGCATAGCGGGAGTTTCGGGTTTGTGAGGTGACCCACTGTGCTTCTCTCACCTACCTTGAGATAGGCAAGTGTACGAGCAAGTGTTCGGAGTTTGTATCCCTGAGAGAGGTGAAACAAAGCAATTCAATGCACTCAAGAAATCGCACCATTGGGAGTGAATGTGAGCACGGGCTGAGATTGCTGAACTCACCGAATAATACCCTATGTTCCCGAAATTAACGAGCGGGGCCGGGCTAGGACTCTGAGATTTGAATGGTCGATTTCAACGACTCGATGCAACCAGGTTGCATCAAAGTAGATCGATTGGGTTCTCTAGGAGCCAAGCACCACCACTCATATCTCTTACCGGAAGTCCTTATGCACGCGGAGCCCGGCCCGGTTCGTTATTTTCGAAAAAATAATCTGCAAGTGTGGTAGCTCACGCCGCCTTTTACCGGTACATTGATTTCATGTTACTTGTATTATGAGGCTGATAGGCGCTTTTCATCCAATGTCTTAGACTCCACCCTTGCGCAATTTTCAGAAGCACAGAATATTGTTGTTTTACCTCTCGAATGGAAACAAGTAATATCACCACCGGGGGCATGACGAAACTGGGCGAGAGACGAACAGGGATTAATTACCAGTACGGTAATTTTTATAAGCCTACTGTAACCTTAGCTGATACATTTTTGCCCATGAAGTACCCCTGTTCGCCGCCAGCCCAGTTTCGCCATGTCCCTGGCGGTGACAGTACTCGAGTACAAAACTTATAGTCGAAGCTGTACACGTACTCTACATGTACGGTACCTCCGTAAAACGGTCCCTTGGGCGGTCGAAAACACAAAAATTCGTTGCCAGCAAGCTAAGGCCAGATTTGGCGGCTACGAACCGATCAGGAAATAGTCTTTTTCAGACCTCAACTGACTCAGCGATTCTAGTCAGTTTAAATATCCCCCCCTGTCAATTATTGCCCCAAAACGGGCTTAGTGTGCTAGCAACGAATTTTAGTGTCTCAGACCGCCCAGGGGAGGAGAACTTTCTAGTCGTAAAAATCGGGAAATGCGGAACTTAAAAGCTAGAAACACACCGTACGCTCCAATCAAAACCCCAGAAGCCCGATCCCCTGTTTCCCTATTTTTCGACCAGAAGCTGCACAAGAGGAACTGTCTTTAATGTTTCTTCTTGGCTGCCGATAATTTCAGCTTGCTCGAATTTCGCCAAACCTCTGGGTGGAGGGAAGATTTTCATTTTCCGGTACATACCGCTAGGGCACATGTACTCGGTATTAGGGGTATTTGGGGCGCGGTGCCACGAAATGTCTAGGTTTATTTCCTATTCTGGGGGTGCGCCCGACTTTTGCTGCCCTTACAAAAAAAAGCCACAAAACGCGTTTGTTATGGTGGAAAACCCTAGTTACAGTACTCGAGTACAATACGTTCCACAAGAGGCAAGGGCAGCAATCCTAGTTTGTATGGTGCCTTGCAATTAAAACATGTATGATAGAACATACTTGTACAAGTACAAAACTTAGGACCTCCGTACAAGTGCAATGGGAGGTGGGGAAGACGCTTTGTGTAGCACAGAAAGCCCGAAATATAAAGCTTTTTTTTTGGAAAAGAAAAGTTTTAGTACTTGTACTCGAGCACAGTACTTGTACAAGACAGGGATCATTTTGCTACACGGGTACTTGTACCACAATCAGTGCAAGGCTCTAGCAAGTACTGTTGCTCGAGTAGAAGTCGAACACCGGGCGGATCCTGGGAGCTGAACTTCGTACCGTACTGGATCTCAGATGCGCGCATACCATTCGCCATATGGAGTAAGTTTTGTATGTTGCACAGGGGGTGAAGGGCAGCAAACCTCGCCTGTGGAACCTACAAACTTACAAGTACTAGTACGAGTACTCGAGTAGGCGCGGTCCCTTCCGTACAAAACATTGATCCCTGTGTTCTGGTTCGACATTCCGGGGTGTAACCACCCCTGTCTCGGACCTGTACGACAACTTCTCCCAACGGCACCTACCACCCCTTTCACTCTGGTCGCAGCAACCCCGGAAAACCGAGGGGCAAGACGAAACTGGGCGGGTGACCAATAGGGATTAATTATGCGTTATCTTTTGTAACCCTAACTTTGACGAATCCACTTTTCCCAAAGTACCCCTGTTCGTCACCCGCCCAGTTTTGTCGTGCCCTAGGTAGAGAACTTAAAACTGTGATAAAAACAAAAAAACAAAAAAACAACCTCTGTTTTCCAAAGTTGCGGCGTTAGGGTGAAAACAGCAGTATGCTGGAGTAGAGAAAGCTTTTCCAAAGTCGCCACAACCCCATGGTCGTTTTATTGGTCGGTTCAAGACCAACTGGTGGGAATTCTGAATCTAAGCACAACGACTTCCTGCGTGACTTTTTGTGAAATCAACAATTATGGAATACAAGTACCGTAGTTGTACTCCTGCGCAACATAAGTTCTTGTGGACTCCCCGGGAGGGCGCGTCAACCAATTCTCCCTACCAAAAATACCCGTAAAAACTTGAAAAAGTCAGCATGCAGGACCACGGATTGTCGCACTCTAATCAGCCAGCACAATGAGCCCTGGCCACAGATTTATCCTGCGAGTGGGAACCATCCTTGCACGGTGGCTTTGGCTGCATACCGACATTTTCAAGTTTTTACGGTACCCGGAGTACTAACCCCATGCCAATACAAGTGCGGTAGTGACACGAGGAAAGGAGGGGAAGATCGGGCAATCAGGGCTGGAGCTCGGGAAGCATGGAGCCAATGTGAATTGTGATAGATAGTGTAGTGTGGTTGCGGGGATGTCCGGCAAGGGGAATGCGTAGCTGCTTATTACCCTCGGGAATTTTGCTTTCAGTTAGGCACCTGAGACATGGCCGTGGCGGCGCCCCGCCGAGGAATAAAAGTTGGAAGTTGGAAGCTGGCAAATAGACTACGGTATTTGAGAGGGAAGAAAACCCCTTCACAGCAAGAAGTTTGTCTCCTTGCGTATTCCCCGCTTTTCTCAGGCGTTGCCTAGGGCATGGCAGCCAAAGGCTTGGGACTTCCAACTTCCAACTTTTACTGCACGGGGCGCCGTCGCCCTATTCCTTGAAGTGTGGGATGCTACGAGTAACTCACTTCTGTAATTGCGGTAGGAAATATCTTGCCCCCTGGAAGTGGGCGGCAGTGCTCATATTACCACAAAATCGGCACCACTTGGTACAAGTATTGCAATGATGGGCACAAGAAATTTCACCTGTATTTTCTCCATATTGCCTAAAAAAAGTGCTACACATTCCAGTCCAGGCTGAATGCCTCAACAACCGATGGGATACGTCGGAGGGGACTTTTCCCAATTTAGAAATTCGATGTCAGATTGGCCGTAAGGTTTGATCATTTGGCACCATCCCACCATGTTAACTGCCGCACAAAGAAAGGCGCAGCTGACATATTACTTTTGCTTTGACCAAGGGCTGAGAGTTTCCTCCTCCCCACTTGAGCTAGAGAAATTCCAACTCCTCGCACATTTATCCTCTATCCTCTATCCAGTACTTATTGTACGGCTGCTTCTATTTCTTTACCCGGAATTATATTCTTCCCTCCGCTCCTCTCCTGTACTTGAATATTTCCATTGTCTACTGCCTAGAAAGGGTCAGGCGGTAATCTGCACATCCAGTTTTCAACGGCCTTAGAAGACGTCACCGTGAACGAACATTTGTGGGGAGATGGATACAATGTATGACACTTGACTGTTTTTCCTAGGTGTCTAAATTAGCTAATTGGTATTAGTGTGGAAACACTTGAAGCGGGTCCCAGTCCAGTTGGCGGGCACTTCACACCTAATATCAAGAGTTTCGATAAAACTATCATAAATAATTATGGTATACGAGTACCTAAATATGTCCCTAGTATGCAGCTTTTCATTGCCAATCTTTGTGTTGAACTTGTGGCTAAGAATTTGGTAGCGACCTTTGAAGAGCTGATCGCGAGCAACGGCTGGGGGATGCCACCACCGGAAATTGACCTCGACCACCTCCTCGACGAGCACAATCTTCCAGAGGCTGACACTGGAAAATGGATTTTTGAAAGTGTTGAATATAAGGAGTGGCAGGAGAGTAGCGAATCCAAGGTTCTTTGGCTTTGCGGTGGTCCTGGGACAGGAAAGACCATGCTAGCCAAGAGGATTGCCGCCGAACTTCTCCAAGGTCCCAATCGCCATCTGGGAGGGGCCAAATTGGCTTTCCACTTCGTCTCATCCGAGCTTCCTACGGAGAAGATATCTACTGATAATCCTGATGCACAACAACCTAAACTTGCTAAGATAGCCAGTGACTTATTGTATGGCATTCTGCAACAGGATGGGAGGCTTTTCGATGGCTGCAAGGAAGAACTCGGAAGGCAAGGGGACAGATTTTTCACCAACCCAAGTTCTTTATGGAAGGTTCTAGGAAAAGCGATCGAGGACTGTCATATCGATCCCATATTCATTCTCATCGACGGCATAGATGGGCTGGAGGAGACCTTATGCGAGGACTTGATCACAAGGATGTTGTGGCTTGCCGATATCCCCAAGGTCAAACTATTGCTCTCGAGTCGTGCCGTACCCAAAGTTTCGAATAATCGTTCTCGATATATGAAAATTAATCTTAATGGGAACGGTTTTGTAGAACAGGATGTGAAAACCTTTATCGAGCTCAGAGTAAACGCATTGGGGGGATGGGGTGATGGCCTGAAGGAGAGAGTAAGGGAAACCCTTTTGACGAAGGCAGAAGGCAATTTCCTCTGGGCATCATTAGCGATTAAAAATGTAGCCTACCACCCCTCAGGCCCTAGTTTTGACATCTTTCTAGAGAAATTTCCGCCAAAGCTGGAAGGGGTATACCAGAAAATGCTGCGCCGCATTATAGATAGTGGAGGATCGAGAAAAGTTCTGGACATGATCCGGTGTGTGGCGTTCGCTGTGCGCCCACTCACATTTGGCGAATTGGGCTATATCCTAGCGCACATAGAGGGGAAAGCAAGAAGCAAACAGTGGTCCTCTCATGGAGGAGCAAATGCCGAAAGTCAACCAACAGAGATGGAAATTGAGGAGTCCATTCAGTCTTGCCAGGGATTCCTCAGGAGTGTCGCCGGGACTGTATCCGCTGTCCATCACACGGCAATCGAATACCTTTTTGACGAAGTACGCGACGATGACCTTCCAGTATATTCAAAAAGTGGGCCAGATTTTATAATTTCCTGGGAGTGCTTCCAATATCTTCACGATGCCTTTGATGATCGAGGGGAACCCCAAAAAGGAGACGGCAAAGGGCATAACGGTAAATCCGGAGACTCAAGTTCGGAGCGACTGCACCAGGAAGAGGAGCCGAGAGAGACTGGATGGGAACTTGCGCGGAAACGTGCACAGGAAGCTGCCGTTAAGCATAGCTATCTCCGATATGCAGCAGAATCGTGGTTCATTCATGCCCGCCGGAGCATCGAGATTTCGGAGGACAAATTCTATGACGAGGCAACTCATAACTGGTTTCAGTATCAGTTCTTTGAGATCGGCGACACAGTACGAAAGCCCTGGATTGTGCTCTGCGGTGATCCTAGAATGGAAGTTTTGGCGGGGGAGCAGACACCACTACTCATCGCAACATGTCTGGGGCTTGTGCCCCTGGTAGAAGAGGCCCTCCTGCGGTTCAACGAGGGGACAAACAGCACGCAGTCACCGCTACACTTAGCAGCCAGGTTCATGTCTGGGGCACATAAGATCCTGATTTCTAAGGGTGAACAATGGATCCTTACGGATCCGGATCAAGACGGCAACACACCACTCCACCAAGCTGCCATCTTCGGCCACTCACCAATGCTTAAGGCCCTTGTGGAAAGGTTCGCAGGGGATACTGCCTATAGTGAGGCAATTAACATGAAGAACAATGACGGCAACACCCCGCTTCACCTCGCCATTCAATTTGATTACCCGGATATAGTCGAATTTCTTGCTAAAAATGGTGTGGATATAACCATCCGAAACAATGCCGAGTTGGCAGCCACAGAATTAGCGAAGAGTCTTGGGAGGGGAGACAGTTTGCATATCCTGAAAGAGGCAGCTGATATTCAGGAGGTGGCCCAGGGGATTATGGAGGGGCCGGTAGAGCGTCCTGTTGGTAGACCATCCGACTCCCAAACTCTGGCGGGGCACCATCTACGAGGCCTGCCACAGGCTGATCCACCAGGGGATAAGGCTGCAAGGTAGAACACTGGGCGATTTTCCTTTAATGGTCTAGATAGGCTGACAAGGCATTAGTTCAGAAGTATTCAATCCTATAGCCGTTCAAAGTTTCATCTCTAGGATCTACTCAGGCACTTATCTTAGCAACAATGTATATGGAAATACCATAACTAATTATGGTATACGAGTACCTTTAGACGTTCCTGGTAGGCAGCCTTTCAATGTTAGCCTTTGTTTCAACTCCTGGTTAAGAATTCGTGTAGAAACCTTTAAAGAGCTCACAGCCGGCAACGGCTGAAAGGTGTTGCCACCGGAGGTTGATCTAGTTCACCTCCGCAACGAGGAGAATTTGCCCGAGGCTGGCACGGGAGAATGGATATTCGAAGATGACCGGTATAGGAAGTGGCGGGAGAGCAGGGAATCCAGACTGCTCTGGCTTTGTGGTGGCATCGGAACAGGAAAGACTACATTGACCAAGCGTGTGGCTGCTGAATTGCTCAAGGGAACAGAACCTGGTGGGGTTAAATTGTTTTTCAACTTTCTCTCACCCGTACCCCCCACCGCCGGCACATCCATTGATGAGGCTGAGTTATCGCAACGCAAGCTTGCCAAAGTAGCTAGCGACCTACTGTATGGCATTCTGCAGCAGGATGGGAACCTTTTCGATGGCTGCAGGGCTGAACTTGCAAGGTGGGGGAATGCATTTTTCACAAACCCGTTGTCTCTATGGAAGGTTCTCAGAGAAGCGATCCTAGCCTGCCAGACGGCCCCAGTATACGTTCTCATAGATGGCCTCGATGGGATCAAAGGGAGGTTACATAGAGACTTGGTCAGAAGGATTTTGGGGCTCATGGAAGTCCCCACCGTCAAAATCTTTCTCTCCATGCGGGACGTACCATACATTGCAAATAATATCACTGGTAACCCCTTCGGGTACACCAAAATCAGCCTTGATACAAACAGTTCTGTGAGGGGGGATGTGGAAACATTTATCAGGCGAAGAGTGAATGCAACAAACTGGGATCACCAGCAGAGGACGCAAGCAATGGAAGGTCTTCTGGCGAACCCAGAAGTTACCTTCCTCTGCACATCTTTGGCAATTGAAAATCTAATATGCCTTACTCCGGGCCCTGATTTTGAAATATTTCTAGGTAAACTCCCACTAGGGCTTGAAGCAGTATACGGAGAAATGTTACGAAGTCTCTTGTCACGAGGAGAATCTCAAGAATTCCTGAACATGATCCGGCTTGCAGTGTCCTCCTTGCGCCCTTTCACCTTTGGCGAATTGGGGTATATCTTGACATGTATGGGGGAAAGAGCGAGGGTAGAAGGACACAAATCTAATGGTAGGGTAAGCGAGGGGACCGGGCAGAGAGCCGAGGAGGAAATCAGGAACTATGTCCAGTCCTCACAGGGATTCCTCCGAGCTACTTCTTCAACTGTGTCTATTGTCCATCAAACTGCGGTGGAATATCTTTGCGGCGAGAAGGTGGATGGCGACCTCCCCACGCTGTCTCAAAGTGAGCTAGACTTTAAACTCTCCTGGGAGTGCTTCCAGTACCTTCAGGATGCCCTTGGGAGCCCGGGGTGGTTCTCAAGTGGGAATGTCATGAGGCGGGGTAATGGGTCCCTGGGCAGTGGCGCGGGAGAAGGTCTCCAGGGAGCGGAGTTAGACGAGACTCCCTGTGAGGTGGCACGGAAGGACCCATGGGGAGCTGCTGCCAAGTGGCCATTTCTCCGATATGCAGCAGAATCCTGGTTCATTCATGCCCGCCGGAGCATCCAGATCGCCAAAAACCAATTCTCGGACAACTCAGCTCATAACTGGTTGCAGTATCAATTCTTCGAAACTAGTGATGCCGTAAGGAAGCCGTGGATCGAGCTCTGCAGGGATCCGGAAATGGAGCTCTTGGCCGGTGAGCAGACACCACTACACATCGCAGTTCATCTGGGGCTCCTGCCTCTAGTAGAAAAGGCACTTTTTGATTTTACGGGGGCGGCCGACGGTGGTCAGTCACCCTTACACCTAGCAGCCAAGTTTATGTCCGGAGCATACAAGGACCTGATTTCCGGGGGCGGACCATCTCTCCTCACAGTGGTAGATCAAGATGGCAACACCCCGCTACACGAAGCAGCTATTTCGGGCCATAGGCACATGGTGGTTGGCCTGGTGGAAAGGTTCAAAGAGGACAGAGCATATAGCGAGGAAATAAACAAGACAAACCGCTATGGCAACACTCCCCTTCACCTCGCCTTTCAATTCGACTACCCCAAGATTGTAAGGTTTCTAACTGAGAGCGGTGCGGACCTGACCATCAAGAACAATGCGCAGGTGACAGCACCACAATTGGGGGAAAGACTCAATAGGGGAGACTGTTTGGCTATTCTACAAAAGACGAAGATCTCAAGGAAGTCCATTGAGGAGACCAAGAGTGGAGAAGGGACTATCGAGGAGTCTGCGTTGGAGCTTATAAAGAAGCCTATGCCGGAGCCTACTAGGGAGCCGGAGATGGGGCTTGTTGAGGACCCTGTTGAGGACCCTGTTGAGGATGTTGAGAAGCCCGTGGAGGAGCCTGTGGAGGGAACCGTGCTGCCGGAGATGCGCCAGGTGTCGGAGAAGCGCGTGTTGTCCTGGGGAAAGCGTGCGAAGAGTCTGTGGAGAAGGCTGTTCAGAAGGTTTGATAGAGGTGTCGTGGAAGGCTTCAGACATGACAGCACAACAGACCTGGAGAAGCATGGCAGAGGGGGAGGGCGAAGAAATAAGATTAGAGGCCTGCGAGTCGGAGCTAGAGAACTCGAAGCCACTACCCAAACCACTGCCGGCCAGTAATCTGCTGTTGTTAGTTTGGGCCGACATTTCCTTCCACTTCATATCGTTAGAATGCATATCAACTAATTGGGAAGAGTGAAGGGACTACTATACACTAGTTATGCTGTAGGAACAGGGGAACCTCTCTATAAACGGTCTTCATAATTCTTGAACGCATTTTTCTGTGACACTGACACGTTGGGTTGGTTATGTTGATACTATGTCCAGTATCATAGCCCCTGAAAGGATTCTGGCTTCGTGAGATAAAGTATTTTGGATTATTACCCAGCTCGCAGTGGCGGGGGTGATGGAGTACCCCCTTGTTGCATGCCAGAGTATGGTATATTCAGGAGACTGTCATCAGATTTGGTGCCCTAAGGGACTAGTCCCTACGAAAGGTAGTAGCAGTGTCCCGAACCGTCCAGTCTGTCCGTCTTGGAGGTAAGGACGGACCGCCGATGGTAGTCCGCCTTTTTTCGAGTCCGTGGACGAACCTCCCCCAAAGCATGAAAGAAAATTTTCTTCGTAGATGGAGGTTGGACTGGACGCCCTACCGGGCCCGGTAGGGCCCCGTCGTGTTTTTCTGTCGCATATCTTTGGCTGGTATGCTCAGAAACTTCAAGTTCATGATTTGATCTCGCTCATAGTTTATAATCAAGCATGTAATACATCTTTAAGAAATAAAAATGCCAAAAGTGTTGGCCAAATTAAAACTTAGAAACCACCCGCATGGATCCGCAAGGCAATCATATCCTTCCTGGAGAGGGCGCTAGCACTATCGCGGTCGGAAGGCTCTCATCTTGGTTGCAGATATCCGGATCCGAGAGGATCAATTGAGTTTCCCGGTAACTCTTCTGGGGAATCCCAGGCATCGTGCTTCGAATCAACCTAGGTTGCGTCAGTTCTTTGACTTTGTTGCAACATCATCACTATGACTATGGTTAAAGCAAAAGACTTATGGAAGCATTTTAAAAGGGGAATAAAGCTCGTAGCGAAATGATTGGTACAGTCTTATCTTAATACTCGGAGCACTTGATGGTCTATTTAACCTTCTTTTTCTCGCAGGCACATTGCTCATTAACTCAGTTACATTGCATCACCATATATCACTCATAGTTTACCTGCAGCCCCCGGCCCTCCCCTGCCATCCCCG
>Ga0307510_10004007_pt1 | contig 17262 bp, 15 predicted proteins | sample 12_EM_MG_FD_207224 | JGI IMG/M metagenome (GOLD analysis project Ga0307510, IMG submission 207224) | Populus trichocarpa ectomycorrhiza microbial communities from riparian zone in the Pacific Northwest, United States - 12_EM | ecosystem: Host-associated > Plants > Roots > Unclassified | place...
GGCCGCCCTATCACGGTCATGGGAATGGGAACATAGTGGGAACATTCGCTGCAAATCACCCTCGGATCTTTGCATCCAATTGGCCTGGCCCTCGGGGAAAGGATTTCAATCTAGCCAAACTCCGCGTCGACGCCCAGGCTGCTGACACTTTAGACTGCCCCCCTCCAACCCTGTTGAAACACCTCCCATTTCACCTATGGAAAGAAGAACAGGACAACTGCACGGATCCACCTCGATGTCGTTGGACAGGTGGTGTAATCCCAGTCCCCAAGTCCTCTCTCCCTTCCAACCTTGTCATCAGAGCTCTGTCCCTTGGTCAGCACTGTGCCATGTCTGACACTCTCCAAGTTTTCTTCACCCATTGCTTTTGTGGTGAATATTCGCTCTGCATGTGGCCTACAGCCAGAGATGTCACAACCTGTCCTTGCACCTACTCCCAAACCCCTATCCCGATGACTGAATTGGACTGTGATGGTAACCCTTGGCTTAACACCATGGCAACCCAAGATTGACCCAGGGCGCAGCCGTCTGCCATGTGGCCATATGCCACATCGCAACCAACTGTTTCTGCTGCGAATTGGGGTGAAGGCTTTGAGTTTCTCCTGCAAGAATCCCATGACATCACCTTGCAAGGTAGTGTGGCCCATAGGGCCACCTGCCACAGCAGCCATAATTGCATCTCTTGATGTGTGGCTCACCTTTCTCCTCTTCCTGATCCTATTCTCTATTCTGCTTCCCATATTTTATCCAATTGCCCCCTTGTCTTGATCTTTTGTGACCATTTGCTTCAGGACTATTCCTTACGATACTTATTTTGGACTGTGAAAGGTGCTGAAGCGCTTGTGTTATGATCCACCCCAATTTTTCTCATCCTTGTCGGACCCCCTCCTCGTCACCCTATCCATGCCTAAGCGACCACTACCATTGAACCCATCATCCCTACCAGACCTGCCACTGCTACCGCCCAGTGAACCATCCAAACCATCGTCACCCCTTGATCAGCCCCCAGTCGAGCCCCTCATCCCTGTCCCCTGGAATATCCATCATTGGGAATACTCCTCAATGGAGATGTACCAAGAGCCACCCCCAGTAGAGAACCCACTGGAAGACCCAGACAGTCCCATGGAGGATGTGCCACCCTTAGAGCCAGAACCATTCATTCTATATGAACCTGATGTCCCTGGAGGCAACACGCACGCCTTGTCCCCAGAAGAGTCCCCCGTCATACCATGGCAAGAGTACCTTTCCCCAGATAGTCCTGTGTCCCACAAGCACTCCCTGTCACCTACAAGTCCCTCTTCAGTGCCCATATGACAACATACTAGTCATGAAGGCAGTTACCAGTCAATCACCCCCTCAGCCTTGTCGCCCATAGCTGGCACCTCACCCCAGAGTCAGGGCCACCAGTTGACCTCTCCCGGAGGATCCACAGACAATCCCTCATCCACGCAGAGCTCTGCAGACAACGCAGATAGTGACATGGCCCTTAATTGGGTCACCATCAATATGGACTACCTTAAAGGGTAGTTGCTTACACTAGACGCCCATTAGACCAGAATGGGCATGTGGAGATCAGATGTTACGATCCTGGGCCCTACCACCAATTTTCTTTTATTTTCCACCATTTATTTCTGCGCTCTCAGTCACTCGTTCCCCACTTGTTCCCTCACGGGCTGCTCGGACCGCCACCAAATCACTTGACAAGTCACCTGATGGATCACCTGACCATTCTGCAGTCAGATATCACATGCCATCACTCTGCAGTCCGCAGCATTCCACAGCATCACCATTTAACCCATTATGGATTGCCAGCTCATTGCCACATCATGATAGACCACCAGCTCATGATGGAGCTATACTTAGAACTGACACGTCATGATAGGACCTTACTAAATATTTCCATATTTCTCTGTGACTCCTGTGACCCGTTACTTCTCATTTGTATATAAGTGCTTGTACTTTTAGCAGTTAGGCCCTAAGCCTAACTTGGTTTTCAATCCAAGACTTGTAGCTTCCACCCAGGACTCTCAGAGTCACCAGCCTGAAACCTCAGTTGCTTCAATCCCCCCTTGAAGCTCTCCCCTCTCATTGTCTATCAGAACACTCAGAAGTCGCCCTTATCATCAGGGACTTACTTGTTATACTGTGTAGCCAACCGGTACCACGCTACTCACGTGATCATTGCCTCAGGAGGACAACCCACTGAGCAATCCCAGTCGTCGCCAAACAACCCACGCACGTCGCGTCTTTAAGGCCCTTGGACCTTAACACAAGTTAGGCTTTCCTACGAACTCTTGAAACACAGAGTTGTTACCATTGTGGCGACCACCCAGACATACACACTCAGCAACAAGTCTATACAAATCTTCAGGAGACAACAGGACGATCTCCCAGAGCACGTTAAAGTTAATGTATACTTCGACGATCAAGGACCAGGACATCCTGACACTGGATATTACCTTGACACCCCAAGAAGACAACACGCGCCTATCGAATTCATTGAGGCCAACGGAACCTACCATTGGGTTAGACTCCGTTTCAGACAAAACCAGTGGGAAACCAATCAATCAGGCATATACAACGGCCCAGACGTCGGCTGGTGGATCATATCAGACCCTCAGCATCCCAACCACAGCATTTACCAACAAGAGGCCAGCGTCCCTCTCACTATCGCAGCAGTTACCACAGCACTTCAGCAGCTTCCTACCCGCCCCAACACCCCAGATTATCCAACCGCAATGGAAGGACAACAGGAAGAAATTAATGTCACTACTGGTCAAATCCAGCAAGAAGCGCAGAGGATCAATGTCATCACAAACACCTCTAATGGCGCCCTCAAAGGAAATCCTCCATTTATATTCGATGGAGACAGAAACAAGACTACCAAGTTCCTACTCAGCTGGGACCTATGGTTTGCAGTAAACCGAAACAATGACACCATGAAGAAACCTTACTCCAGAATTGTTGCCATGCTCAGCTATATGGACGGCACTCGTGTAGATGCCTGGAAAGGAGAACAACTCCTAACACTTAACAAAGCCATGGACGATGGAGCCCAAGAAACAGATGAAGATCTCTGGACCAACTACCTGGAACGATTTAGGAATGCCTTTGTTAACCAAAATCGCCAAGCCGAGGCCTACCAGGAGTTATACAAACTCAAGCAAGGAGATAGTCTCGACGACTTCTTTGCCAAATTCAAGCAACTTGCCTTTGAAGCAGATGTTCCCCTAGACGACAAGGGGACCATTGAAACTCTCAAACACACTATGACCCAAGGACTCACTAGCGCAATCATTAATTCCCCCACCTTTGATCCCACCGCCAAAGACCCTTGGACTTTCAAACAATGGGAAGAACAGGCCCGCAAATCCCATCTCAAATGGAAGGCGGCAGCTGAGTTCACCCAGAGACGTCAGGGACTCTTCCAAGCATTCAAACTGGCCCCTAGGCAGGTCAATAACCCAGGAAGAGGCAGTTACAGAAGGAACAACAACTGGAGGAACAAGAACGACCGACGTACCACCTCTCAAGGAGGATATCATATGGATGTCGACGCTACAGTCACCTCAGACATCAATACTACCGCTGGCAGAGGACAACAGCACTCCAAAGCCAAGAAAGCGGAACTCATGCAAAGCAACTTGTGCTTCTACTGCGAAATCAAGGGACACCGAGCCAAGGATTGTCGCAAGAAACAAGCTGACCACAGTAACTTCAGCAGTCGCTCCAACAATACTAGGGAATCCACTAGGGTTCATGCCACACCTATTATGCCAGACTTTGGGAACCTCGACAGTCTTGCCGACTATATGAAGGAGAACATGGACTCCTTCAACAAAGAAACTAAGCTGGACTTCATCAGGAAACTCATGCCAAAGGATTTTCCCAAGGCCCGAAACTAGCTGCCTTAGTTAGGGCTTTCCGACTTGATAGTGTGTTTGTAAATAAATCAAATTCAATACAACTCAAAGTTCCAATCACACACTATCGAGGGATGGCAGAAGAAACAATCTTGCTTGACACTGGAGCAACAGAAAACATTATCGACCAGACTACTATCGACAAACTTCGCTTAGGAACCAAGAGACTCCCTTACTCACGGGCAGTATACAACATCGATGGAACTATGAACCGAGCCGGGACTATCACTAGAGCTTGCGACCTACTTGTCACTCAGGGAAACAAGAAAGAACAAACAAGATTTTATGTCACAAATCTAGGTCGCGATAGAATGCTCTTTGGTTACCCCTGGTTCAAGAAATTCAACCTGGACATCGACTGGGAGAAAAGCGAACTCAAGGGACCAAAAGTCCAAATCAAAACCCTACTACATGGCACCCTTCAACGTGCAAAGACTTGGCTCAAACAGAAGAACCAAGAAAACGAAGACCTCATTCTGGAGGCACAGATGTGCGCTCTATGGTCGGGAGTCACTCCTTCAGAAATGAGGGAAGGCCTGGTAGAGATCAGTCGCACCCACACAGCAGTCGAAATGGCCCATAAGTACGCATCGGAACATGGGAAGGAGGAAGTAACCCTCCCAGAAGAATTCAAACGTCATATGGCACTATTTTCGGATGAAGAGGCAAACAAGTTCCCACCAGCTCGCGGAGACGGAGACCACAAAATCGTACTTATGGACACCGCCCCTACTCGCTTCAACTGCAAAGTCTACCTGCTCTCAAGAGATGAGCAGGAAGCGGAGAACAAATTCATTGACGAAAACCTGGAAAAAGGCTACATCACACCATCAGACTCCCCCTACGGCTTTTCCACCTTCATGGTCCCTAAGAAAGACTTGAAGGAGAAGAGATACATCATTGACTATTGCCCCCTCAACACAGTCACCCGAAAGGATGTCACCCCACTCCCCAATCTCAAACAATGCATCGAAAACTTGCAAGGAATGGAACTATTCAGCAAGTTTGACATCCGCTGGGGTTATAACAACATCCGCATACGGGAAGGCGATCAATGGAAAGCCACATTCAAAACACGTTGGGGACTATTTGAACCCAAAGTCATGTTCTTTGGGATGAGTAACTCACCAGCCAGCTTCCAGCGATTCATGAACGGTATTCTTGAGGAACTATACGAACACTTCAAGAAGAAAGGCATACACGATATATGGCGCATCCTCCAAAACTACATGGACAACTGTGGTATAGGCACCCTCCTCAAAGACTTCAAATTACATGTCGAAATCATTCACTTCCTATTCGACTTACTTGCACATCATGGCCTACACCTCAAACTGTCAAAATCCATCTTCATGCAACCACAAATGGACTTCTTAGGCATTCGGATCTCCAAGGAAGGGGCTACTGTCGACCCAGCCAAAGTTGCCAGACTCAGGGACTACCCATGCATACTCAAAGACAAACGACAAGTTCACGGATTCCTAGGAGTTGCTGGATACCATCGCATGTTTTGCCCCAACTTCAGCATCATCGCCGCACCTCTCACAGCACTCACTGGAAAAGATGTACCATTCGAATGGGGACCCAAGCAAATCAAGGCCCAAGACAAACTTATCACCTTAATCACCAGTGCACCCATCCTAGCCAGACCCGACCCAGACAAACAATTCGAACTTGAAACCGATGCTTCACAAGTCAGTACAGGAGCAATACTTTACCAACGGGATCCCCCTATCACCAAACCAGACGGCACCCAGAAACCAGGACCACGACGACTGGTGGGATTCCATTCCCAAAAGTTCATGCAAACCGAGCAAAACTACCCCATTTACGACTGCAAATTCCTTGGAGTCATGAGAGGACTTCGCTGCTGGTCTCACTTGCTCAAAGGAACAACAATCCCTGTCTTGGTGTATACTGACCATGCAAACCTTAGGTATTACAGAGAGCCCTGCAAAATTGGGCCATGCGTTGCTGGTTACTTACCAGAACGTGAGCAATATAACATCCTACTGGAGTACAAACCTGGGGCTACTAATCGAGCAGACACACTATCTAGGCAACCCAACTATGAAGGACCAAATGAAATCAACGAAGACGTCACTGTATGGCCGGACCAATATTTCTGTGACCAGCATACTTCAATCCATGTATTCGACATGGATAGCATAGGCAACAATTTAGACTCAAGAATCAAGCTAGCACAATATCAACACCAAAAGACACTCAAACAATGGGCACCAACTCACAACCTATCCTTACTCGACGGCACTCACTGGTACCACAGAACAGCACTTGTTGTCGTGGCAGACAATGACCTTAGGAGGGGAGTAACATCCCTTTTTCATGACCACGAAACCACTGGACACACCGGAATTACCAAAACTCTCCAACTCATCGCACCCTACTACTGGTGGCCCGGAATGAAAATCTTCGTAACTGAATACATCAAAGGCTGCGCTACTTGCCAAATGACTAAAGTCAACACTCATCCCGCTCATCCCCCTATGTTCCCTATCACCCCAACTGAGAACGCTTGTCCTTTTGAAACTGTCGCCATGGACTTCATCACCAAACTACCCCTATCAGGAGGATACAATACCATCCTTACCATCACCAATACAGATTGCTCAAAAGCATCTGTCTTTATCCCCTGTAATGAAGCAATTGACTCTAAAGGAGTTGCTCTACTCTACCTGAACAACGTTATCCCTCACTATGGCATACCTCACAAGATAATCTCGGACTGTGACGTCCACTTTGTATCCAAGTTCTCAACAGAACTATGTCGCATCCTGAACATCCGCCAAAACATCAGCACAGCCTATCACCCTCAGACAGACGGAGCCAGTGAATGAACCAACCAAACCCTTGAACAGTACCTTCGGGTATTCTGCGGCACTCAGCAGAACAACTGGCACGCTTGGTTACCTCTCACTCAGTATACTAAGAACTCTTGGCCCTCAGCTACAACTAAGAAAACACCATTTGACCTACTCATTGGCTACACCCCACAAGTACATCAACCCACCAGAAAGACAGACATCCCATCCCTTGAACAACAACTCTCAGCTATTGATGAAGCCAGGAAAGCTGCCCAAGAGGCACAACGTAAAGTGCAAGAATCCTGGATCAAAGAATGACCACAACATTCACCATTCCCCGTCAAATCCAAAGTTTGGTTAGAAGGAACAAACCTATGACTCCCAAGTAACATCACACCCAAGTTATCACCAAGGAGATACAGACCTTTCGAGGTAGTCTCCCAAATATCCAAAGTCGCATACAAAATCAAATTACCCCCTACTTGGAAGATCCATGACATCTTCCACGCATCACTACTCATGCCATACAAAGAAACCGATCAACACGGACCCAATTTCCTAGAACCGCCACCAGATATTCTAGAAGGCGAACCGGAATGGGAAGTCAAGCAGATACTCAAAGAATGACTATTCGGTCGTTGGAAGAAGAAGCAATACCTCATATGCTGGAAAGGGTACTCGCCAGCTCATGATTCTTGGGTCAACTCCGAGGATCTCCACGCTTCAGATCTACTAGCGGACTTCGAAAGTCAACCAAGCAGTATAAGAACCCTTGGAATCTCAGACGACCTTCCCTATTCCCAACTCCCATGTCTTCCATCCACCATGAACTCCCCAGCTCAGGATTTGCCACCTCTACCATCTTCACCTTGGGTACCAACGATGGAATTATCCTCATCCACATGCATACCGACGACAATCAACTCCACTTCTTCAGAACCTTCGTTCGGCAAGGACACTTCGACGTCGGCTACCACTGGACCACTTGGCGACCTAGAGAAAACTTCAACGCCATCAACATCAACCATGAAGCAATCATGGTCCCAGTTAATAATGAAGATCCTGTCCTCAGGACCCACGTCAATTTCGAAAGACTTCCATTCGCTCCCCATCCCCCTTGATATCAACCCCAACCCACAACCCCTTTTAACATCATCATCCCCGCTAGTACTACTAGCAGAAGCAGCAGCAATGAAACAGCCATTACCCCTGAAGAAGCGGAAAACATTCCACTTCATGTCACCAACCCCGACCCCGCTACTCCCATTGAAGAAACAGAAGATGACAACCAGTCTGAGCAGTATACCGACACCAGACTCCTCCCCTCAGACCACCTCCTCCACATTGCTCAAGAAGAAGCATGAGGAATGTATCAAAGACATGGTGCGACTTAGCAACAAGTGGACCTTACTCAACAATCGATTCAAGAACACCTCAGTCGCTAGAATGTTCAGAAAGAAAGATAGCAATGCCACCCTCTACCTTTACCACTTCCACCGACAGCTCTACAACATGGTCACAAAAGAAATCCTCTTGGTTATCGCGAAAGAAAGAAACCTTCAAAAGAGGACTATTCTCCCCTTCAGCACATTATCCCCTCATTACCACATCTTAAAGGACCAAACATTCCTTGAAGGACTTCGAACTCTCCTCAAAGGACGTAAAAGAGTTATGAGGAGCAAGTCACCATCACCCATATTCATACCCAGTCCAGGCCCCTTAGGAGGAACAGGAGGACCATCTACCGCTGTCGCCATTCCAGAACCACCATCATCAGCCCCAATCACTGCATCACCACCTCATGTCGGACCAATACCAGTTATCTGACAGTACATCCATCCGTCATCATCCTTACCCAAGGAGGTCATACCATTACCACCAGTTGTACCAAGAATACCATCGCCACCCCTTGTGGATCCGTCACCTTTCGTCCAAGCACCCACCTACCCCAGTCTACCATTTGTAGAACCACCCCAAGTTGCATCACCACCACTTCCCTTAGTCCCCTGGGGATCACATCGACGACAATACTTGTCGATGGAACAGTACGAACCACCAGCACCAATGGAAGAAATACCTAACCCAGTCAATGTACCCTTACCCCAATCACTCACCCCATCACCACCAATAAGAGAGGCAACACCTGTCATTCCAGCACCATGGAATAGGTCACCAACACCAGAAGAAATTCCATTACCACCAATCAGACCATTGGTAAAGAAACATGTAGGACCTTCGTCCCTCGACCTCATTCCCCTTCCATGGGATATTCCTCCTTTCAAAGGAATTACTCCACGATCATCACCCCCAGTCGCTTCGTCGTCATTCCTCCCTGAGGAACCAATGCCACTCCCAGTTGAACCACCACCGGAATTCCCCCTCATCGTTTCAATGACTCCCAGACGCACCACCCCTTTACTCCCAAAGAGCTCTCTCACAGAAAGTGAACTGTCATCCAACAGACCAACACCTCCAGAATGGAAACGAATCCAATCGCTACCAGTTACAGGAAAGCGAAAGGAATTATCACCCGAAACAGAATCCTCACCACCAGTAGCCTTATCATCTCGGTTACCACGGATTCCACCCATTCGAACCACTCCGTTACCCAAACATCCCCTTATGGAGGATGAACCATTGGTCAATAGGGAAGGACCACCTAGCTGGTCAAGCAGACAACCCTCACCCATTATAGGGAAGCAACAGAAATCACCACGACACATAGCGATGCCACTCAAACGCAAGCAAAGTGACCCAGAAACAGAAAGGTCAATGAGTCCCAAAGAACAACTCACTCCTCCTGATTCACCCCAAAGTACTGCCCTATCGACACCCTCTAGTTTCGGACTTGCCAACCTTTATCGAACTCCAGTCCAAACAATCATTGAGGTCGAAGATGAACTCATGGAGGAAGGAGAAACAACCGATTCGGACTCATCAATGGAGGAAGGACAAATTGCAGACACAAGGCAGTCTACTCCTGACAGCATGGACATTGGGATACCTCACGTACCCTCCAACTGGTTACAACCATCTTCACCCTAGGTTGTGTGGTAACGACCACTCTAGGAAGGGCGTCATGTTATGATCCTGGGCCCTACCACCAATTTTCTTTTATTTTCCACCATTTATTTCTGCGCTCTCAGTCACTCGTTCCCCACTTGTTCCCTCACGCGCCGCTCGGACCACCACCAAATCACTTGACAAGTCACCTGATGGATCACCTGACCATTCCGCAGTCAGATATCACATGCCATCACTCCGCAGTCCGCAGCATTCTGCAGCATCACCATTTAACCCATTATGGATTGCCAGCTCATTGCCACGTCATGATAGACCGCCAGCTCATGATGGAGCTATACTTAGAACTAACACGTCATGATAGGACCTTACTAAATATTTCCATATTTCTCTGTGACTCCTGTGACTCATTACTTCTCATTTGTATATAAGCGCTTGTACTTTTAGCAGTTAGGCCCTAAGCCTAACTTGGTTTTCAATCCAAGACTTGTAGCTTCCACCCAGGACTCTCAGAGTCACCAGCCTGAAACCTCAGTTGCTTCAATCCCCCCTTGAAGCTCTCCCCTCTCATTGTCTATCAGAACACTCAGAAGTCGCCCTTATCATCAGGGACTTACTTGTTATACTGTGTAGCCAACCGGTACCACGCTACTCACGTGATCATTGCCTCAGGAGGACAACCCACTGAGCAATCCCAGTCGTCGCCAAACAACCCACGCACGTCGCGTCTTTAAGGCCCTTGGACCTTAACATCAGATCTCCTCAGATCAGCCTCAAACCTCGTGGTCGTCATCACATCATGACGATGCTTCTCTTCTTGGAATGACCCGCCACCATTGTTCGACCCTTAAGGATGGATTAGGGAACTTGTCACTTTATCATTCGCTCTTGCTCATTCTCTATTGTTCGACTCATACAGACTGCAGCACCTGTCCACGGAGTACCATACGATACAGACAGCCCCCTGAAGCGGGGTAGTAAATCCCGCAAGAGAGTTTCGAGGGGCAGATCCGGGTCTAGAGGAGCGATAGAGAAAGGTGTCAGTAGCTAATCCGAGAAAGGAAGAGCCATGCGATATATATAGAGTGATTTGATGGCGATAAGCGGTCCGAGGCGAATTGAGGTGAGGAGGCAAGAAGTTGAGTTCTTCGAAAGCTTGAGTTGATTGGCACAGCGGCTTCGGAGTCAACGTCGAAGGGTCGAAGAGGAGAGAGCTTAAAGAGCGATGGCACGCCGCATGCAAAGAAAGGAGGAGGAGAAACGCAAGGGACAAGATGATAATTCAGACAGATCAGTGACAGGGTATTTATACAAGCCAGACATCAGTAATCTATGAGTGGCCGTCCGAGATCATCGAATCAAGGTGTAAGTAAACGCGCAAGCCAGAGCACAGAGTAAGGAGGGAGAACAGGTGAGGGGAAGTGGATGAAAGGAAACATACAACGCGAAGGGACACAGGACAAGGGGAGCCGAGACGTGAGGAATTGTGGATGCTAAAAGAAGAAGGGTGTTCTTGCCAGAAGGAGGGAACAATAGTAAATCGAGGAGACCGGAAGCGTACGAAATCCATCTATGTTCACAGAAGGGAGACCGCGTCGGGTATGGGCTGCATCAACCTAGGTTGGGAGCGAGCACGAAGGGTTTTGAGGCGGTGCGTCGGGGCGAGGGGATCGCTGGATAGTGGCGAAGGACACTTGAAAAGGAGGAGTGGGAAGGCAGTACAGTGCAAGCGTGACGATGGTGATCGAGCGAGTGATGTCCGCGAGGCGAATGTGTAGCGATGTCGATCGGAGGTGGAATGGGCACATGATGGTGGCACCGCTGACGAATACGAAATGACGAATGCGAAAAGATAGACAAGTGGGAGATGAGGTTCTTGCGGGGATTGAGTCAGCGTCAGCCAATACCCCCGTATGTGAGTGCCTTCCACACGCAGCGGCGTGGCACACCTTACACCCCTCTTGACCAGAAGTACCTACGTTAGTGGCCATGGCCCATGCGCGGCTGTGCCTGTATATAAGCGCCCTGTATTTCGACAGTCAAGCCCTAAGCTTGACTTGATTAACAATATCAATGTTCTTGAAAGCTCCCCAAGTGCCTCCCCTTTTCCCTCATCTCTTACATAAGCCTCTCAGAGTTGTCTCTAGTAACACTAGAGACTTCTACCTCTTCAAAGTACTCACCACCAGTTCACTCTTAGTACAAGTCATACCATCAAGGCCTGTTGAAGCCTTAACAGCTTGCCACTTTTCTTCTCTGTAGTAACTCCCTACTTCGTCCTTTGCCTGCTTGCCTGGATCCTCCATGAGTTGTTTCTCAGTTCGGCTGTTAAGGCCTATTGAACCTTAAGGCACGATGTGCGCAAAGGTGAAATGTGCGGCAGTGACAAAGTTACAAGGGTTGTAATTCCCTTAATAACTAGAGTGACTTTGGAAGGTGATAAAAGTGAGAAGGTCACTAAGACCAATGTCTGGGTGAAGATAAAGAGGAATAGGGAGTATCTTCAAGGATTTGAAGATAATCTCAAAGAAAGATAAAAGGAAAATGTTGGTTCAAGCAACAAGGACAGAGAACGCAATAGATTGCAAACTAAGTCAGGCTTAAGGCCCAACTCTAGGATATAAGTCCAGCTTATATACAAAAGGGCAGCTACCTGACTAAGCATACAAAAGAGGAGAACAATGGAGTCACGAACAATAAGGGTCACAGAACAATGGAGTCACAAACAATGGTGGTCACAGACTACCATAAAGGGAGAACAATGGAGAACATACAAAAAAGGGGGGAACAATGAAGTTCCTGGCAAGATGGCTTTATGGTACAGGTAAGCGGTCAGGTGAGTCAAGGTCATGTGGTCATATAAGTACATATCGATCAAGAAAAGAAAGAAAAATGTGGGCCAAGTGCCCAGGAGCGTAACATGACGCCCTCCCTAGAGAGTTGCTGCCACACAACTACTTGTCAGATCCTTCATAACAAGTGTCAGCATTATCCCACTCCGCATCTGCATATGCAACCTCTAACTTGTGACAAAGTAGTCCAACTGGGGTTGCCGAACAATAGCTGCCAAAGTTAGGATGCCCGAAGTAGACAAGGCAGCGATTAACACTGCAGGAATTGTGGGGAGAGAGGCAAGCATTGTAAGCGTGCTGGGTGCTAAGACACCAGCGGCAGGTCTTCCAAAGGGGGCAATCTTCGACGATGTGACCAGGAGTGTCATGGTTGCACTTGAGACAATAGGGAAACTTGACTTGAGTTCCCCGACGCCACTTGCCAAGTACTGCGCGGCACTCTAAGTTGTCTTCCCCTTCTTCTATGTCAGGTGGCCCTTGAGTGGCGAAGATACGTGGGATCCGATAGTCACAGGTGGGAAGAAGGAAGGTGGGAGGGGAAGGGGGGCGCGTGGTGAGAAGATATTGCTGGAGGCGGGTCTGCACTGTGCTAGATGCCAGGTGTCATTCCACTACAAGCAAGTCAGCTTCAGCTCGAACTTCCTTCTTCTCTAGTTCTAGACGTTGCCTCTTGGCACTAGAAATAATATTGTGCAGACCCCAAAGCCAATGGATGTCAGCAAGAACCCCAGGGTCTTTGAGATTGACCAGTGCCGTATCCACCATAAGGCGAGAAAGATGGGTGGGGTGAAAGAGGTTGAGGTCAGTATCTTTGACTCCCCAACGATTGTAATTGGGAGAGAGATAGGCTTTCACCTGTAGTGGGGTGGCATACTCCTTTTCATTCTTTCCCCAAGTTCCAACCAGATAAGTATCTTCTTCTGTGGAATGAAAGCAAATATACTTGGCCACTGCTGGTTGGCCCTTGTCGTTGACAAAGGTGAGGGGGTAATGTCCAGGATTTCCAGCGTCGAAGAGGGCCCATCCTTTGCCAGGGTATGTAGGATCATTGAGCTTGTCGCTCAGTGGTGGGTTAATAGTGATGGGGGATGGGGTGCTAGATTTAGAGATGGTGGGGTTGTACCGAGCACCAAGAGACTCAGGTGGGTTGCTCTGGACACTGTCATCGTCCAAGAATGGTTCTACCTCAGTCAAGATCTGAGGAATGAAGAAGAGGTGTTGGACAGCGGAAAAGTCCTGGAAGCTAGTAGTGAAGACTTCATCGTCAAGCCCATCGTTGCCAAGAATGTTAATGGCTGGCATAAGTCCTTCTGTCCAAGCTTCAAGAGCATTTTTGAGTCTTTGTTGTGTGTTATGATCCACCCCAATTTTTCTCATCCTCGTCTGACCCCCTCCTCGTCACCCTATCCAACCCTTCGCCTATGGCTAAGCGACCACTACCATTGAACCCATCACCCCTACCAGACTTGCCACTGCTACCGCCCAGTGAACCATCCAAACCATTGACACCCCTTGATCAGCCACCAGTCGAGCCCCTCGTCCCTATCCCATGGAACATCCATCATTGGGAATACTCCTCAATGGAGATGTACCAAGAGTCACCCTCAGTAGAGAGCCCACTGGAAGGTCCAGACAGTCCCATGGAGGACGCGCCACCCTTAGAGCCAGAACCATTCATTCCATATGAACCCGATGTCCCTGGAGGCAACACGCACACCTTGTCCCCAGAAGAGTTCCCCGTCATACCATGGCAAGAGTACCTTGCCCCAGATAGCCCTGTGTCCCACAAGCACTCCCTGTCACCCACAAGTCCCTCTTCAGCACCCATACGCCAACGCACCAGTAGAGAAGGCAGTTACCAGTCAATCACCCCTTCAGCCTTGTCGCCTATAGCTGGCACCTCGCCCCAGAGTCAGGGCTACCAGTCGACCTCTCCCGGAGGATCCGCAGATAATCCCTCATCCACGCAGAGCTCCGCAGACAACGCGGATAGCGACATGGCCCTTAATTGGGTCACCATCAATACGGACTACCTTAAAGGGTAGTTGCTTACGCTAGATGCCCATTAGACCAGAATGGGCACGCAGAGATCAGATCTCCTTGGATCAGCCTCAAACCTCGTGGTCGTCATCGCATCATGACGATGCTTCTCTTCTTGGAATGACCCGCCACCATTGTTCGACCCTTAAGGATGAATTAGGCAACTTGTCACTTTATCATTTGCTCTTGCTCATTCTCTATTGTTCGACTCATACAGACCGCAGCACCTGTCCGCGGAGTACCATACGATACAGACAGCCCCCTCTTGACCAGAAGTACCTACATTAGTGACCATGGCCCGTGCGCGGTCGTGCCTGTATATAAGCGCCCTGTATTTTGACAGTCAAAGCCCTAAGCTTGACTTGATTCTCAATATCAACATTCTTGAAAGCTCCCCTTGTGCCTCCCCTTTCCCTCATCTCTTACATAAGCCACTCAGAGTTGTCTCTAGCAATACTAGAGACTTCTACTATCTTCAAGTACTCGCCACCAGTTCACTCTTAGTACAAGTTGTACTATCAAGGCCCGTTGAAGCCTTAACATTGTGCCTCCATAGCTTTCAGGAGTGCCTGACAGTTCCTTCTGACGTCTTTTACGTCCTCTTGGCTGGGTGTTCCTATCCCGAAAATCATTAGTGGAGTCTCCTGGTACTCCAAAGGTGGGGACTGGGATCGACTGTGGAAGAACGATGGGAGAGGGGACCACGTATGGCGGAGGACCACCAGTGTTAGTGGGCAGGATGGGGAAGGGTTTGGGGTAGTTGGTATGGATGAAAGGGGAGGGTTGGGGGACTGATTGTCGAATGGGAGTGGGGACATGGTCGCATTCACTGTGACATCTGCCAGGGCAAGTAGTCTCTGGGAGGGGGATGTAGAAGGCCCCGTAACATGAGGGGGTGCTAGGAATGTTGGTGGTGGTACTGGGAGTGGTGGTGTTGATGACTGTGAAGCTAGGTTGGGGGAGGTAGCTAGTGGAACGGGTAACTTGCCCAGGGTAATTGTCAGAGGTGTCTTCATAGGTGACGATGTATCCTTTGCCATGTTGTTGTCCAGTTGTCCAACTATGGCAGGTGGCATGTCCTGGGGTGACGATCGTCGAGAAAAGGGATATGTCCCCATTCCAGTCAATGCATTCACAGGTGTAGATGGTGCACTGTTCTTGCTGGTAGATATAGCTTTGATAGTGAGGGATGGTAAGGTTACTGGACATAAGAGAGATGGGGTTGAGTTGTTAAGACAAAGGGTTCTTATACTCTTGGATCACTTTTGAAAGTCCGCTAGTAACTCCGGTGCATGGAGATCCTTGGAGTTAGTCCACAAGTCATGGGCTGGTGAGTAACCCTTCCAGCGCATGAGGTACTGCTTCTTCTTCCAACAGCCAAAAGACCTCTCCTTTAGAATTTTCTCAACTTCCCATTCAGGTTTGCCTTCTAGAATATCAGGAGGTGGTTCGATAAAATTGGGGCTGTGTTGATTGGTTTCTTTGTAAGGTATGAGTAATGAGGTGTGGAAGACGTCATGGATTTTCCAAGTGGAAGGGAGTTCGAGTTTGTAAGCAACTTTTGATATTTGGGAGACTACCTTAAAAGGTCCATATCTCCTTGGGGAAAGCTTAGGTGTGGTGTTGCTTGGAAGTCATAGGTTGGTTCCTTCTAGCCAGACCTTTGAGCCTACTGTAAACAGGACATATCGTGGCTTCTCTTTTATCCAGGATTCTTGCACTTTATGTTGGGCCTCTTGGGCGGCTTTCCTGGCTTCTTCAATGGATGAGAGTCATTGTTCTAGGGAGGGGATGGTGGTCTTTCTGGTTGGTTGGTGTACTTGGGGTGTGTATCTGATGAGTAAGTCGTATGGTGTTTTCTTGGTAGTTGCAGATAGCCATGAGTTCTTGGTGTACTGAGCAAGTGGTAACCATGCGTGCCAGTTGTTCTGTTGAGTTCCGCAGAATACTTGGAGATATTGCTCCAAGGTTTGATTGGTTCTTTTACTTGCTCCATCAGTTTGAGGGTGATATGCCGTACTGATGTTCTGATGGATGTTGAGGATATGGCAGAGTTCTGTTGAGAATTTCAATACAAAGCGGATATCATGGTCCGATATGATTTTGTGGGGGATGCCATAGTGGGGAATGACATGATTGAGATAGAGTAAGGCTACTCCTTCTGAGTTGATGGTCTCATGACAAGGGATGAAGATAGACGCTTTGGAGCAATTGGTGTCTATGATCATGAGAATGGTATCAAAACCACCTGATTGTGGGAGTTTAGTGATGAAGTCCATTGCAATGGTTTCAAAGGGTCATGCATTGTCTGCGGGAGTGATGGGAAACATGGGTGGATGGGTAGGATGGGTGTTGACTTTGGTCATTTGGCATCTAGCGCATCCTTTGATGTATTCAGTGACGAAGGTTTTCAAGTTAGGCCACCAGTAGTATGGGGTGATTAATTGGAGCATTTTGGTAATCCCGGCATGCCCAGCTGTTACAGCTCCTTCGATTTATCAAGCATTTACGCAGTTAAGTACCACTTAACGACGCGCATTCGCTTATATCAGCTCTCCTTCCTTATTAGTACGATACCCGGTCCGCGTTACCGCTTTCCCG
>Ga0307510_10004008_pt1 | contig 17261 bp, 17 predicted proteins | sample 12_EM_MG_FD_207224 | JGI IMG/M metagenome (GOLD analysis project Ga0307510, IMG submission 207224) | Populus trichocarpa ectomycorrhiza microbial communities from riparian zone in the Pacific Northwest, United States - 12_EM | ecosystem: Host-associated > Plants > Roots > Unclassified | place...
TTATAATATGGGGGAAGTGTGAGTGTGGGTGGAGCATATTATAATGGCATTGCTTGGAGAAGGGGAGGGTGCATTATAATGGGACTGAGGCCTAGGAGTTCCTTGAAATTTGAGTGGGACATTGTTATATGACTTCCTGGAATTTGTGGGGTACATTACAAAAGCACTACATCCACTGTTGATTTGTTTGCCTCTTCATCCGAAAATAGTGCCGTGTGATGTTTGAATTTTTCCAGGAGGGTGACTTCCTCCGTCCCATGTTCCAATGTGTACTTATGGGCCATTTCGACTGATGTATGGGTGCGGTTGATCTCTACTGGTCCTTCCCTCATTTCTGAAGGAGTTACTCCCGACTGTAGAGCACATTCCCATGCTTCGAGTATGAGGTCTTCATTGTCTTGCTGTTTCTTTTGTTTGAGCCATTTCTTTGCTCGTTGAAGGGTGCTGTGGGGTAGGGTTTCGAGTTTGACTTTTGGTCCCTTGAGTTCATCTGTATCCCAGTCAATATCTGGTCTGAATTTCTTGAACCAGGGGTACTCGAAGATTATTCTGTCACGACCTAGATTTGTGACATAGAACCTGATTCGTTCTTTCTGGTTTCCCTGAGTGACAAGTAAATTACAAGCTTTAGTGATAGTCCCAGCTTGGTTCATAGTTCCATTGATGTTGTAGAGTCCTCATTCATGATGAAGTCTTTTGGTGCCTAGACGTAGTTTGTCAATGATAACTTGGTCGATGAAATTTTCCGTTGCTCCAGTATCAAGCAAGATGGTTTCTTCTGCCGTCCCTTGATAGTGTGTGATTGGAACTTGTATTGTTATTGCATTTGCTTTCTTATTTATAAACACACTATCGAGTTGGAACGCCCTAACTAAGGCAGCTAGTTTCAGGCTTTGGTAAAATCCTTTGGCATCAGTTTTTCGATTATGCTCAGCTTGGTATCCTCCTCAAGTGAGTCCATATTGTCTTTCAGGAACTTGGTGATACTATCTGGGTCTTGAAAGTTTGGCATGGTGAATACATTGCCTGTTCTAGTGGCGTCTTTGGAGCGACCGCTGAAGTTACCGCGGTCTGCTAGTTTCTTGCGACAGTCTTTTGCTCAGTGTCCTTGTTTTTCACAATAGAAGCACAAATTGCTTCTCATAAGATCTGCTTTCTTGCTTTCGGAGTGTTGTTGTCCTCCGCTGGCGGTGGCATTGATATTTGAGGTGACTGCAGCGTCGACATCCATGTGGTATCCTCCTTGAGAGGTGGTATGTTGGTCGTATTTGTTCCTCCAGTTGTTGTTCCTTCCATAACCGCCTCTTCCTGGGTTGTTGGTTTGCCTGGGGGCGAGTTTGAATGCTTGGAAGAGTCCCTGACGTCTCTGGGTGAACTTGGCTGCAACCTTCCATTTGAGATGAGACTGGCGGGCCTGTTCTTCCCACTGTTTGAAAGTCCAGGGGACTTTGGCGGTAGGGTCGAAGTTAGGGGAGTTAATGATGGCACTAGTAAGCCCTTTGTTCATGGCATGTTTGAGGGTTTTGATGGTTCCCTTGTCATCTAGGGGAACTCCAGCCTCGAATGCTAATTGCTTGAATTTGGCGAAGAAGTCATCAAGACTTTCTTCCTGCTTGAGTTTGCACAACCTCTGGTAAGATTCTTCTCTCTGATTTTGATTGGTGAAGGCGTTCTTGAACCTTCCAATGAAGTCGTTCCAGAGGTCTTCATCTGTGTCTTGGACTCCATCATTTGCTGCTTTTTCAAGAATGTGCATTTGCTCTTCTTTCCAGGCATCTACTTTGTCACCGTCCATGTAGCTAAGGAGGGTGATGACCTGGGATAGAGGTTTCTTCATGGTGTCGTTATTTTGATTGAGCAGTCTCCAAAGGTCGAAGTTGTTTATAAACTTCCTGCTTGTATTCCTGTCTCCAGTAAATATGAAAGGAGGGTTTCCTTTGAGTGCGCTGTTAGAGGAATGGGTGACGATGTTGATCCTCTGCACTTCTGCCTGGGCTTGGCCAGTAGCGACATTAATATCTTCCTGTTGTCCTTCCATTGTGGTTGGATAATCTGGGGTGTTGGGGCAGGTAGAAAGTTGCTGAAGTGCTGTGGTAACTGCTGCAATAGTATGAGGGATGCTGGCCTCTTGTTCGTAAAAGATGTGGTTGGGGTGCTGAGGGTCTGAGATGATCCACCAGCCAACGTTTGATCCGGTGTATATGCCTCTTTGATTGGTTTGCCACTTGTCTTGTCTCCAGATGAGTTTGACCCAATGGTAGGTGCTGTTCGCTTCAATGAATTCAATGGGTCGCCTTAATTCAGTGTCAAGGTAGTATCCGGTATTGGGATGTCCTGGTCCTTGATTGTTAAAATGTGCGTCAACTTTGATGTGTTCTGGGAGATCGTCTTGTTGTCTCCTAAAGATTTGTATGAACTCGTTGCTGAGTGTATATGTCTGGATGGTCGCCACGGTGGTAACAGCTCTGTGTTTCAAGAGCTTGTAGGTAAGCCTAACTTGTGTTAAGGTCCAAGGGCCTTTAAAGACATGACGTGCATGGGTTGGTTTGGCGACGACTAAGGTTGCTCAGTGGGGTCTCCTCCTGAGGCAATTGATCACGTGAGTAGTGCAGTACCGATTGGCTACACAGTATAATGAGTAAGTTCCCGATGATAAGGGCAACTTCTGAGTGTTCTGTTAGAAGTAGAGAGGGGAGAGCTTCAAAGGGGTTTGAAGCGACTAAGGGTTCAGACTGATGACTTCTGAGAGTCCTGGGTGGAAGCTACAAGTCTTGGATTGAAAACCAAGTTAGGCTTAGGGCCTAACTACTAAAAGTGCAAGCGCTTATATACAAAGTGAGAAGTAATGGGTCACAGAGGTCACAGAAAATATAGTAAATATTTAGGGGTTCCCATCATGATGTGGCAGCTCTAAGTATAGCTCCATCATGAGCTGGCGGTCTAAGAATAGCCCATCATGAGCTGGCAAGTCGAAAGGGGTTAAATGATGATACTGTGGAATGCTGCGGACTGCGGAGTGATGGCATGTGATAGTTGACTGCGGAATGGTCAGGTGATCCATCAGGTGACTTGTCAGGTGATTTGGTGGCGGTCCGAGCAGCGTGTGAGGAAATGAGTAAGGGATGAGTGACTGAGAGCGCAAAATAAATGGTGGAAAATAAGGGGTAGGGCCCAGGATCATAACACCTCACCAACTTAGGAAATGATCGATTCATCTTAGGATACCCATTCCTCAAAGAATTTAACCCAAAGATCAATTGGGAAAAAGCTCAGTTGTTGGATGGAGAATTAGAAATTGAGACAATGGGGTTTTGACAAGCACAAGAAAAGGTGTGACAATTCCAAAATGCAGCAATTCAAAGGTGTGGGAAACCAATAGAAGGGCATGCATTATACCTAAGAAAAACAATGATCTCTCAAAAAATGGCCCAGGAAGGGTGAAAAATAAGGGAACCAAGTAAAATGGAACTCCTGAAGGAATATCAAAGACATTGGAGAGTGTTTAGTGAATCACAAGCACAACAATTCCCCCCAGAAAGAGAGGAAAGCATGGCAATTAAATTACTCCCAAACACCCCAACTTCTATCAACTGCAAGGTATACCCATTAAACTGAAAAGAAATGGACATCCTAAGAAAATTCTTAGCTAAAGAAGAAGAGAAAGGATATATCAAACAGGGAAGCTCACCCTATACTGCTCCCATATTCTTTGTTGGAAAGAAGGATTTGGAGGAATTGCGACTGGTAATGGATTACCATGAATTAAACAAATGGACAGAAAGGGATAATAACCCTTTACCAAACATAAGGACGGTACTTGAGAATCTGTGAGAAGGAGAGCTATACTCAAAATTTGACCTTCATTGGGGATACAAAAACCTGAGAATAAAGGAGGAAGATCAAACCAAAGCCACCTTTAAGACAGCTTTTGGAATGTACATACCAAGAGTTACTTACTTTGGATTGACCAATGCACCCCCGATGTTCCAGAGAGTAATCCACCAAGATCTTCAACCAATACTCCAAAAATATCCACAAGAAGTCGGGAATTACCTAGACGAGATCTGGATAGTAATGAAGAAGGATAAGGAAGGAAGAATACAACATAAAGAAATAATGCTTTGTTAGAAGAAAAATCCTATTTTCTAAAGATAAGCAAAAGTCAGTTCGAAACAGAAGATATGGACCTACTTGGGTGGCAAGTAAAGAATGGAGAAATCAGGATAGACCCTGATAAAATCGCAGGCCTAAGAAACTGGCCTTGCAAACTCAGAAACACCAAACAAGTATGCAGCATCTTGGGAATACTAGGGTACCAAAGACCATTTATAAGAGGATTTGCAAAATTGGCAAGACCACTCACTGAGCTCACCAAGAAAGATAAAAACTTTGAATGGACAAAAGAATGCAGAAACGCACTTGATATGCTAATTGACATTGTTATATCGGAACCTGTGTTGAAGTGCCCAAATCCAGAAAAACCATTCGAATTGGAAGTGGACACATCAGCTTTTGCAATAGGAGCCATCCTGTTCCAACAAGATGAAAGTGGGAAGCAACAAGAAATCGGGTATTACTCGAAAGCCCTAAACAAGACAGAATGAAATTACGATATCTGGGATCAAGAATTTATGTCAGTAATCTTCAGATTAAGGAATTGGTGACACCTTTTGGTAGGAAGCCCTCATCGGGTAATGGTATTCACAGACCATGCAAATTTGCAATACTACCAACATCCACAGAAGATAAACCAAAGGGTCGCTAGATACATATCAATGTTAGCAGACTATAATCTGGAATTAAAACACTTACCCAGGGTAAAGAACTGTGCTGACCCTTTAAGTAGACAACCAGACCATAACGATGGGTCTGATGATAACGAACAAGTGATGGCACTCCTGGATGAACTTTTTACAAGGATGATTGAAATGATGGCGCTGGACCAGCAGGTCCGACAAAGACAGAATGATGTTGTGATCAAGAAGTGGAAAAAAGAAGGATGGAATTTACAGAAACAAGAAGGCGTTTGGTGGCAGGACACAGCACTAGTGATAACAGAGCCAGAAAACATCCAAAAAGGGCTTTTAGAAACTTATCATGACAGTGAAACAGCAGGGCACCTGGGGGCAAACCAAACATATCACCAGATTGTGCAAGATTATTGGTGGCCAGGTCTAAGGAAATATGTGCAAGCCTATGTCAAGGGGTGTGGAATATGCCAACAAAACAAGATAAACACACACCCAAACTGACCAGCATTACACCCCATTTCCCCACCAGAGAATCTAGACCCCTTCAAAGCAATCAGCATGGACCTGATCACTAAACTCCCAAATTCAAAAGGAAATGACACCATCCTAACCATAACTGATCAAGGATCTACAAAAGTGGTGATATTAATACCATGCAATGTGTTAAGGCTTCAACAGGCCTTGATAGTATGACTTGTACTAAGAATGAACTGGTGGCAAGTACTTGAAGATAGTAGAGAGTCTCTAGTTTACTTGAGATGACTCTGAGTGGCTTATGTAAGAAATGAGGGAAAGGGGAGGCACAAGGGGAGCTTTCAAGAATGTTGATATTGTTAATCAAGTCAAGCTTAGGGCTTGACCATTGAAATACTGGGCGCTTATATACAGGCAGGCTGGCGCACAGGCCACAATCACTAAGGTAGGTAGTTCTGGTCAAGAGGGGTCTGTCTGTATCATATGAAGGTCTGCGGATAAGTGCTGCAGTCTGTATGAGTCGAACAATAGAGAATGAGCAAGAGCAAATGAAGGATCAGAGAATTGCCTAATCTATCCTTAACCAGAGAACAATGGCGGCGGGTCATTCCAAGAAGAGAAGTGTCATCATGATGCAATGACAACCATGAGGTTTTGAGGCTGATCCAAGGAGATCTGATCTCTGTGTGCCCATTCTGGTCTAATGGGTGTCTAGTGTAAGCAGCTACCATTTAAGGTAGTCAATATTGATGGAGACCCAATTAAGGGCCATGTCGCTATCCACATCATCTGCAGAGCTCTGCATGGCTGAGGGATTGTATGCAGACTCTCCTGAAGTGGTCGACTGGTAGCCCTGACTCTGGGGCAAGGTGCCAGCTATGGGTGATGAGGCTGAAGGGGTAATTGACTGATAACTGCCTTCATGACTGGTACACTGTCATATAGGTGCAGAAGAGGGACTTGTGGGTGACAGGGAGTGCTTGTGGGACACAGGACTGCTGGGTTGAGTGAGGTATGCTTCCCAGGGTTCGATAGGGGACTCTTCTGGGGACAAGGTATATGTCTGGCCTCTAGGGACATCAGGTTCATAACAAGTGACTGGTTCTGGCTCTAAGGGCAGCATGTCCTCTATAGGACTGTCTGGATCTTCCAGTGGGTTCTCTACTGGGGGTGGCTCTTGGTATGTCTCCATTGAAGAGTACTTCCATCAGTGGATGTTCCAGGGAATGGGGACAAGGGGCTTGACTGGTGGCTGATCAAGGGGTGATGATAGTTTGGATGGTTCACTAGGTGGTAGCAGTGGCAGGTTCTCTAGGGATGGTGGGTTAAATGATAATGGTCACTTGGCCATAAGGTTGGGTTGGGATAGGGTGATGAGGAGGGGGTCTGATGGTGAAGAGAAAAATGGGGGTGGATTGTAACACAATAAAATGATGGGGATGGAGCAATTGGCTCACCTTTATAAGAAATACACATTCCCATTCATCAGAATCCCTAGCAAATTAATCAGTGATCGAGATGTCCGGTTTACAAGCCAGCTGTTTCAAGAAATTTGTAGACAACTGGGGATCCAACAAAACATGAGTTTGGCATACCATCCCAAGACAGATGGGCAGAGTGAACAAACAAATCAGACCATGGAAACTGCATTGAGGATTTTTGGCAACTACTGACAAAACAATTGGAGTGATTGGCTTTCAGTCATCCAATATCAACTCAACTCCCACATCTTGAATACCACTCATTTTACCCCATTTGAAGTATGGATGGGATATATCCCTCAAGCACATCAACCAGACAGACCTAGCAAGATGCTGGAAGTCCAAAAACGAAAGGAGCAGCTCTTTGAAGTAAGAAAACAAGCCCAGGAATCAATGAGACAGGCGCAACAATCTTGGACCAAAGAGAAATGACCTCACAAACCATATACAAAAGGAGAAAAGGTTTGGCTCAAGGGCAAAAACCTGAGAATGTTGCATTCTACCATGAAGCTGAGACCTAAAAGATTCAGACCTTTCAAAATTACCAAGGTTCTAGGCCCCACCACTTATCAACTAGAACTCCCTCCAGCATGGAAGATACATAACACGTTCCATGGCGCCTTACTATTGTCATATCATGAAACTGAGGAACATGGTGCCAACTTTATGGAGCCCCTTCCTGAATTAATCAAAGGGGAACTGGAATACAAAGTAGAAAGAATTTTGGGGTTGAGGCAACACAGATGGGGGCACGGGCTCCAGTTCCTGGTACAGTGGAAAGGATATACCACCGCGCACAATTCCTGGGAACCACAGACTAATATCCATGCACCCAAACTGATAAAAGAATTTTACCAGAGGGAACCAATGGCTATAAGAAGAGCAGCAATGGATACAATGTTGAAAGCAGATGAGTTTTTGCCAATGGCTTCCCACCTCCCCAGTTGTTAAGGCTGCAATGGGCCTTGATAGTATGACTTGTACTAAGAGTGAACTGGTGGTGAGTACTTGAAGGAGTAGAGAGGCTCTAGCGTTACTAGAGACAACTCAAAGTGGCTTATGTAAGAAGTGGGGCAAAGGGGAGGCACAAGGGAAGGATTGATGACGGTTGTATTGGAAACTAAGTCAAGCTTAGGGCTTGACTGTTGAAACACTGGGCGCTTATATACAAGCAGGCTGGCACATGGACCACAATTACTAAGGTAGGTAGCTCTGGTCAAGAGGGGGCTGTCTGTATCGTACGGGGCTCCACAGACAAGTGCTGTGGTCTGTATGAGTCGAACAATAACAAATGAGCAAGAAGCAAATGAGAGATCAGGGAATTGCCTAATCTATCCTTAAGGGTCGAACAATGGCGGCAGGTCATTCCAAGAAGGGAAGCATAGTCATGATGCAATCACAAATCCGAGGTCTGGGGTTAATCCAAGGCAATATGGTTGCCATGTGCCCAATACGGTCTAATGGGTGTCTAGTGTAAGCAACTACCCTTTCTGGTAGTTGGTTTTGATGGATACCCAATTAAGGGCCATGTTGTTGGTGTCAGCCTCTGCAGAGCTCTGCGGGGACAAGGAGGTGTCTGCAGATCCTCCCGAGGATCCTGTCTGGTTGCCTTGGCTCTGAGGCAAGGTGCCAATTAGGGGCAATGTTACGCATGGACTCTGCATATTGTAAATACTCACCTTGAGTACTTATGGGTAAGCGTTTAGAGTCTACCTTTAGAGATAAAGGTTGCACAGTTACTTTAGTGCAAAGCTAAGTTAAGACTAACTTAGATAGTATTGCAGACTCTAGGTGCTTGACTTAGAGCACAAGGAAATTGCTTAGAGGGATAGGAACAGGAGTGAACGCTCTAAGGAGCTTTAAGGTCCTGGGATTACTGCAGAGACCAAGTCTGGAGAGTTGGGTGCTCTTCAGGAGGTCTTATATACATAAGCTACCTAGTCATCTATCTAATGAGTCAAGGAATGCGTAGCAAGCCTTGGTAATGGATGAGTATGTAGTTACTAAGGTAAACTATCATATGCAAAAGAGATTACAGTCCGTAGTAGAGAGCTGCTTCACGCGTTAGAGATATACCAGAGGATATGACTCTAAATGAGTCAAAGTGACTTGTACAGTATGGCTGATGTAATGCATGGGAGTAGTGATCGGAATAGGAAGGTACTGTGGCTGTAAGGTAATTAGTATGCATTAAGTGATAACTGCTGTGTATCTAGATAATGGGTAAGTCCGAGAGTGCAGGAAAGCAGTAAAGTGGACTGGGTATCATACTAATGAGGAAGAAGAGCTGATATAAGTGAATGCATGTTGTTAAGTGGTACTTAACTGCATAAATGCTTGATAAATTGAAGGAGTTGTAACAGGCGATGAGGCAGTAGGCATGATTGACTGGTAACTGCCTTCTCTACTGGTATATTGACATATAGGCACAGATGCAGGACTAGTGGGCAATAGCAAATGCTTGCGGGACACAGGACTGTTGGGCTGAGTGAGGTATGCTTTCCAGGGTTTGATAGGGGGCTCTCCTGGGGACAAGGTATGTGTGTGGCCTTCAGGACTATCTGGTAGATAGTATGTGGTTGGTGCTGGCTCTATAGGTGGCGCATCCTCCATAGGACTGTCTGGGTCTTCTAGCGGATGTTCTGTAAACTGCTCCATTGAGGAGTGCTCCCGACGATGGATGTTCCAAGGAGCAGGGACAGGTGGTGGGGCTGGTGGCAGGTCAAAGGATGGATAGATGGACATTGCAGGGGAAGGCGGTCATGTCATCACAACTTGGGATGGGCTGGTCCACTCTGGTCTAGGTGGCATGTTCTCTAAGGGTGATAGTGATGGCAGGTTCATTGGTAATGGTGCCTTTCCCATAAGCTCTGGTGGTGTAGCACTAGGGAAGATAACTGGTGGTACTGGTGTGGTACTCTGTACTGGTGTTCTGATGAGGGGCATGGCGTTTGGTAGGAGGAAAAATGGGGTTGGATTGTAACACCAGTCCTCCATCGCTCCCCTTGCTTTGCTACCCAAGTGACTCTGATTCTGACAGAGGTCGTTACCCACATCAATCCACAAGCAATGATCCTTTCATGTTTATCAGTGCAACCCAACCTCACTCTCAGGGCCATGTTACAAATGGCAATGGTACTGATGACACACCACTCCCTTGAATGATGCCTTCCCCAGAAGTCCTAACAACTATGCCACAATTAATCCTATGCGATGAAGAGTCAGGAGGAACCATTGTAGACCTCAACCTTCCCCTTTCACCCAACACAACCTATCCTGGACCACCATGGTTCTGCCTTGCTGATGTCCCTGGACACCCCTCTTTCCAAATTATAGTTGGGGACCAGATCATTACCCTACCATACCTCCAATATCAGGAGTGTAATGGTGAACCCTTTCTGTTGGGTACCAAAGGCAAGGGTTGACTGGTGCATTTCTGACCAGTCATCCTCAACCTGTCCAGCAACATTGAAGGGTCGCTGTATGACGATCGCGATGTTGACCTTCTGTTACAGGACCTGACATTCAATACCAACCTAGCACAAGCCCTTAACCAGGTCGACAACCCCTGCGTCACAGCAGAGGTAGCATGATTCCATGTGCTCAACACCTAGCTCATGGTGATCACCTCATGCGCCACCCTATTTGACAAAATGTGCAAGGCCTTAGTAGATATCCAGAAGGAGTGGCAAACCCTGGACAAGGAGTTCCTGCAGCATCTGGAGGGGAGCAAACAGAGATTGATCATGGGGAGAGCTAAATCATGTGTAGCAAGAGAGATGGATAAGATGAATCAGAATGGCGACCTCAGATTGAGGTTCTATCGAGTTTATGAGCACCAGCACCCATACCTCCCTCGCCTTAACTCAAACATCATCAACGATGACAAGCTTCTAAAAGCAACTGAACCCCAAAACAAAGGTAGAGAAGAGGCAAAACCAACACACTTGTCAATGGTGTAATATACAAGGACACTTTAACAAAGCTTGTCTGGTACCTCACACTAGATGCCATGACATCTGTAATGTCCCTATCAAACATGCCTACTATTCACCGAAAGCATGCCCATGGCCACCAAAGAGGGTAAGGAAGCCAGGGCGCCCACAAAAGTTCTACTCACCCCCTCCAATTACATCATTCGATGACAGTAGCATGATGGACTTGTGAAGCTAAATGGAACAGCTTTCCTAGGAAGGGGGTCATGTTACGGACTGTCATCTTAGGACTGGTACAAAGTTACAGAGACAACTGTCTCAGTTATGTAAACCCTTACAATATGAACAGGGTCGAGGCTGTCTGATAACTGTTTACTGTACAATACCACTTTTCTAGTGATGTCATCGGTTGTTGATAACTGATTGTGCCTGTGATGTCAGTAGTAGTATATAAGGAAGGGGCTTCTGTGACGTCAAGCCCCAGACTTGACTTACACTAAAATAAGCAGTCTTCTTTTTACCTCATATCAAAGCACTGGCAAATCAAATCTCTTCTCATCAATTAGATCTCTCTGCCATGTTATTTCACTTCCGCACACCCTTATTCTACTTTGATTACCAACATTTGGACTACTACTGTCCCACAGACATCTATGTGAAAGCTTCTAGGTTTGACCTATGTCACCTAGTGCTAAAGAAGGCCCTTCTCACTAGAACTTTCTGACCCCTTGCCCCTTATCGACAAAGGCAGCATCAGTAACCAAAAGGAACTACTGCGTCCTTACATCCTGATGAACCCAGATCCACAGATGGGCATCACATGATTGCAGTGCTTCAAGTGGGGAATGTGTGCCTGTTCTTTTATTTTATTCCTTCAAACAAATGAACCTTACCCCCAACCTCTATATCACACTGCCCTACACAATTCATAACAATATTGTTTTGATGCTTCCTTTTCGTTGTTGCTACTATGACCATTGTCCCCCTTCAGTGGTTGCATACTGATGGAGACACCCTGCATTCCCATGATCATCCCCATGTGGATCACTGGTATGTCCTCATCTTCCCAATATTCCTGCACAACAAAGCTGCTAACAAAAAAAAATGACATATGCCCCCACCCCACCACAAACTCCCTTCACTGATCAACTGGGCTATAGGCTTCGACAAGCTCATGCCAGAAGGCTGCTGCACACCATGGTGTTTCTTCCCTTGCCCTGGCACTAGCCTAAGTGTGACATTTGATGCACCATTACCAGAAGTGTCAGTACACACCATACTGGAGATGGGTTCCAATGTGCACAGGTCATGGCATGATGACAACTGCAGTGGGGGGTACATCAAAAGTGGGGCAGTGGCAGAGGTAGAGATGTGGATTGCAGTCACAGAGCTCATGCAGCGCACTGTTGAACTTCTTGGTTGGCAGGTGTCTGGGGACTTGCTCACTGGGCCACCATACCAGCAAAGGATATGGAGGGAATTTTGTGTTTGTATTCTTGATAGAAGCCATAGAAAGGTTTTGCTTTCTGAAGGGTAGACTGGTTTTCCATGAATTACATTGCCATTCACTGCATCTGCCTTGTCATCGGGCCAGTTCCTAGCATTGACTCTTGATTAGCTAACTTGTAGGGTGTCATTCTTTCCTTCACTATTTGGATCCTGGATCCAAGCTTGTCGTAAAACCCTTCTTATGTTTTTCCACCTGTTTATGGACTATTACCACAGGGACCCATTCATAAGATATTGTATGACAACATGCAGTTAAGAGGACAAAATTAGTGATTTGCATGGCCTGGTTCAAAACCCTGAAGCTGGCAGCTGGAGATGTTCCTTTATTCATTCATCATCAGTCATCTTTCAAGTTGCCTCTGGCATGATAGGAATATGCACATCAATGGGGACTTGTCTGACCTGATACCATTGGCCATCCCCAATGCAAATGGCAAAAATTAGGATCAGGCACTTTGCATCTGTGAGCTACACAGAAAGAAATGACAGGGTAAGGTAATGGAATATGCAAGTAATATCTGAAAATAAAGGGGAGGTATTGTCACATGCAGTGGAAGCAGCAGGAGGTGTGTGCTTTCATAAAGTTGAAGGTTACCATCTGATTGTTTGTGATTCTCACATTGCCTTGATGATGGATGGAGCCTAAGTATTGTCCTTGTCATGCTTTAGTCATATGAACACAAGAAGCCCAAGACTTGATAAGTATCTAGAGGACCAGACAGCTTCAAATATTCTAGACATACCCAATAAGTAGTAGAACCCAGGCCCTATATACAAGGGGGGCCCAAATTGCTCAATGGTAGTAATGGTGATATCTCTAATGGTGGGGCATTGTAAGGCTGCATGTTCAAACCCCTGTTGGGTACTATTCATAGGTTTTTTTCCCTTTAACTATGACTATCAAATTGAATGGGCTGCCCATTGGCGCTGTGCTCCACGAGCATCTGGGCCACATCCACATAATTGTTCTCCAACGCCCAATGCAGCGGGGTCCTCCCATCCTCGGCCTGGGCTGACATGTCGGCGCTGCGCTCCATGAGCATCCGGGCCACATCCACATGACCGCTGCTCGATGCCGAATGCAGCGGGGTCCTCCCATCCTCGGCCTGGTGTAGCGTCCAGACACCATTTTTCCATCTTATCGCTATCGCTTTGCCCTCATCACCTGACCAATTACCTAACCTATCACCTGACTCGTGCACCTGACTTGGTGCCATACGACTGGGGAGCACGTGACCACTCCCACAACCCCGTGACTGATTACCTGATCCTAACCATAGACTCCTCACGTGGCCGAGTATGTGACCTGTCACATGATACCATGTGACTTATCGTGCACCTGACCAGTCAGGTGCCAGACCCAGTGACCATTCTCTGACATGTGACTTGGCTTACCATATTTAGCCTAACTGACTGTGTACTATACTGATGGTGTTACAATCCACCCACTTTTTCGTTTTACTCCCACCCCCAAAAGCCTACAGCACCAGTCGTACCTCCAGCACCCACCGTACAGGCACCCCAGGTCATATTCCCAACAGCATTACCACAGTTGATGCCTCTTAGAGCACGCACACCTCCGCTACCAACTACGTTCACTTAGGTGATACAGGCAATCCCGATCACGTGGCCTACACATATGCGCCACCACTCATCCATAGAATACTTCACAGAGCCTACCGCACCAGCCACAGATCCCGCCACAGATAGCAATGGAGATAGTCCTATGAGGGACCCCAGCCCCAGCCCAATACATACACCATATCAGCCCAGACCATCCGACTCTAAGACTTACAAGCTAGAGGCCAACGAGCAGCCTTTACCGCCATGGAAAGCATGGCTTAGTCAGCCATCTCCGCCTACCGCCATAACCCAGCCCGTCTCCCCGAGCAGCGAGACCTCACCCCCTAAACGCCAACGTCACGATGATGGGAGTTATACCCCGATTACATCATCAGCCACATCGCCGATATCCCCGACTAGTCCTAGCGCCCAAGCCACTCCTGATTACCAAAGCCTACCAAGTCCCCGGTCCATGGGATCTGATCAAGATCCAAATACGGAGTCACCTCCTATGCTGCTAGAGTAAGCAGCCTCCCATCAAAGCCCCTTACCAGATTCAGACACATATGTGATCCGATACTTGTTCGCTCATGCGCCCTTCGTATCCCGACCCCTAAATTAGAGTACCTCAGCGCATCTACTGTACCTATGTTCTGACTCATTTCCACATCATGTATGACTTGTACTTACTGCGCAACTGTGCATTCTCTGACTCCTACCTACTTGACTCATTCCCAAGAGATCCCTGTATTAGTTTCGACTCATAACTAGCTAGAGTAAGCATAGTACAGCCTCAGACTCCTCATGTATATAAACCAGCCAGTCGTAGCAAGTCAAAGCTCTAAGCTTGACTTGGTTTCCAATCCAAACGTCTTGAAAGTCTTCACTCTCCCGTTCGACTTCCCTTTCCCCTTCATAAACTCCTCTCAGGTCTTTGACATTGTCAAAGACACTCTAGTCATCATTACTCGTCACCACCACTTCGTGCAAGTCGCACCATAAAGGTCCTTGGGCCTTAACAGATGGCCCCTATAGCCACGCTGACTCTGACTGACTCCTGTGCACAGCCTCGACAACTCCTTCTGACTGAGTACTGTACGACTCTTCTTGACTCCCTCGGCTGATTACCGTACGAATGACTGATCGCTTACTGTACTATGACTAGGTCATACGACGACTCATACTAACTAGTACCAGGTAGTATATAAGACCTGTACTTCTGGACAGTCAAGCCTTAAGCTTGACTTGAGTCTTGCAATCCTATCATCGTTACCCCAAACTCCCTGGCCTGCGTCTTCCCTCTCAATTTGTGCACCATCTATCTTCGCGTCTCTACCTCCATCAAGGGTAGAGGGCAACTTGTAGAACTTGCGTTCCAAGACAAGACACTCAGGTCATAATACTAGGGGCGTTAGCCCAAGTACTTGTGTACCGACACGTGCACGCATCGCTCATACCTCGCTCGCACGCAACCAGAAGACACACGACTCGCCGTATCCAACCGACTCAAGGACTGGTAGCTCGGGGCACCGGCCCGACTACCGCAGGAGGCTCTCTCGCCTCACAAAGGATACGCGCAGAAGCCAGATAGTGCTATAGCGTACGAAGGTGTTGTGCACCTGCAAGCACAACCCGCAGCTGGCTAGGAGCTGCCACACCTGGGCTGACACGTCGGCGCCGTGCTCCATGAGCATCTGGGCCACATCCACATGACCGCTGCTCAACGCCGAATGTAGCGGGGTCCTCCCGTCCTTGGCCTGGGCTGACACGTCAGCGCCGCGCTCCACAAGCATCCGGGCCACATCCACATGACCGTAGAGGGAGGCCGAATGCAGCAGGGTCCTCCCATCCTCAGCCTGGGCTGACACGTCGGTGCCGCGCTCCACAAGCATCCGGGCCACATCCACATGACCGTAGAGGGAGGCCCAATGCAGCGGGGTCCTCCCGTCCTCAGCCTGGGCTGACATGTCGGCGCCGCACTCCACGAGCATCTGGGCCACATCCACATGACACCCCCAGGACGCCAAATACAGCGGGGTCCTCCCGTCCTCAGCCTGGGCTGACACGTCGGTGCCGCGTTCCACAAGCATCCGGGCCACATCCACATGACCCTCGGACAACGCCCAATGCAGCAGGGTCCACCCGTCCTTGGCCTGGGCTGACACGTCGGCGCTGCACTCCACGAGCATCAGGGCCACATCCACCTGACCCTCGGACAACGCCCAATGCAGCGGGGTCCACCCGTCCTCGGCCTGGGCTGACACGTCGGCGCTGCGCTCCATGAGCATCAGGGCCACATCCACATGACCCCACCTGGACGCCGAATGCAGCGGGGTCCACCTAGTGTTGCCGCAACTTGGCTGGAAGTCGGTCCGGCAAGCCGAAGTCGGTCATTTCGCAACTCAACTAACCGGACCAATCCTGGGAAAAGTCGCGGCTCCAGTAGTCGTCAACTCGACTTGAGTCGCGACTAGAAGTTGACTCAAACTGCCCATCCGCCCATCCGCTGCCTTGCTTCCTTTCCGTATCCCAACTGTCCCGACCTCTGCCCTCTGCACAAAACAAATGACAAGCTCAAACCGACCTCCCACTACCTTGCAAGCTGACATACAAACTGCCAGCCTGCCCGCAGCTGGATGCACAAGTCTTATAGCTGAGCAATTCTTTCAGGTGTGTCGTTACCGGTCTTTCTTTCTCTGTCACTGATTCAATTCCCTCCCTTTTTCACCCCAACTCGTGCACAACCAGGGGTAGCATCATCTGTCCAAACAGGCCAGTAGAGCCACCAAGTCCAGCAACCTCTCCGGCAGAAGCAAACGGTCCAACAACTCTAAATAACCCTCTCTTACAGGCAGCGGCTCCATAAACACACTTGTCGGTTCAGCCCTCGAACGCAAAGAGGCCTATCAAGACCCCATACATGAAGAAGTGGACACCTATGGTCGGTTAAGCAGACTGCACGACCATGGCAATGGATAATTTGATTATTGGTCCATACAATTTTTTCTTTTGACATTTCTCTGAGCGCTGATGTGGCCATGCGCAGCATTGTGCCGTCTGAAAATGCCCACCAATCCATACACGTCCCTTGCTGACAAGCGCAGGGAATGGATAACAAAGTATGTGACTTGGCGCTTGACTCGACACGATTTTACGAATGTGAGCATAGCTTCACGGGCTCAGCAGGCCAAGCCATCATCTCCAAGACTGCCGTTTATCTAAGAACTGACTCTCGCTACTGCTACAAGCCGAGCAAGTACTGGACGGCAACTGGGTGTTGATTCGCGCTGGGATGCAGTCCGGACCGCGGAACTGGGTGGATTGGATTTCCGTGAGTGCCCACCCTTAATGCTGTAACCTGCAGACACCCACTCTCCGCTTCCCTCGTTTGTAGGACCGGGTCAACGACTCAAGAGTTGGCGTGGATGCTCGCATGATCTCTAATGAGGCTGCACAACAACTCTATCCTCTTCTCCAGGCCAAGAGGTCCAAACTTGTCTATCCTTCGCAGAACCTGATCGATCTGGTTTGGAATGACAAACTGGGGC
>Ga0307510_10004009_pt1 | contig 17257 bp, 11 predicted proteins | sample 12_EM_MG_FD_207224 | JGI IMG/M metagenome (GOLD analysis project Ga0307510, IMG submission 207224) | Populus trichocarpa ectomycorrhiza microbial communities from riparian zone in the Pacific Northwest, United States - 12_EM | ecosystem: Host-associated > Plants > Roots > Unclassified | place...
TCACCAACCATACGGTCACTTCCCCGCTCTCTCCAGATCGTTAAGGCACAAACAAGGAGTTTTTTGCGCTCCACATGATTTCCGACTGACCCAAACAACTGTGAGAGTTGGTAGAAGCATCCCGGTTTTGAGTGATGATCATCCGGGAGACTTTCGATCTTGGGTGTCAAGATCGTGAGTCGTTTCTTGTGCCAATTGAGGTGTTCCATGAAATGGGCACAGGTATCCCAGATACTGTCAGAGCTCGCGTCGATCGTCGTGAAGACATCGAGCAGGTGCTCGACATTTACGTCCTCGGATGCGATCCACTGAGTTTCTCCGAAGTTGGGCATGTCCGGAATAATCCTGACTGAGATCCGGGTGAAGTAGCGCTCCTTGGTCATGCAGAGCAGTGAGGATGTCTTCGGGTCTTCAGGAGAAAGATAGTCTCGGAGTGGTGCAAGCATAGTGATGAATCCATTGGTCCAATGCGTCAACGAGAGGATGCAGAATTTGTCAAAGACATCGGTTCTGTTTGGGATGGTGGGAAACAACCATTCCAGGTTGTTCTCATCGACGCCCTGCGGGAAAAACGCGACAACTCCAAGAAGCGCCCGCGCATCGGGGCCAAGTTTTTGAAAGAGCGGGGAGGCCAGCGATAGCTCGATTGTGGTGGCAAGGCTCTCGTCATGCTGCGTCCGCAGCACGCTCGTTCGCCGTTGCTCCCATTCCCGAGCCAACCGGGTCATGTCCCATTTATTCTGGCGCGCGACTGTGGCGAGAAGGGTGATGGAAAGTGGATGGAAATCGAGTTTTTCGAGAATGCTGCTGACCGCGTTCGACCGATCGGCGTCGCTGTCGTAGATGCGATAGAAGGTATCACGTGCGGCATCCATTGACAGTGTCGGCACATCGAGACACTTGCAATCTGGGGGGGTGGTGGAGATCCTGGATGTGATGCAAATGCAGATGTTGCTGAATTGGCTCAGCTCCTTCACCACATTGTAGATCTCCCGGGAATTTATTCCCTGTGGGTCGAAAATGGATTCCGCGTTATCAAGGACGATCATCATCTCCTTTGACGACAGAAATTTCCGCAGGGGTGTTAGGTTCTCGGGATTCTGGACACCTGCGTCGACGACATCGGAGAGCCGCTGGAGGAGATGCGCGGACGAGGCGGGGAATTGATCACACCGGATAAATCGACGGTGATGACCAAACCGCTGCTTGATCCGGTCGTGGTGGAGGACGGTCAGGGCGATAGAGGTCTTGCCAATCCCCCCAGCACCAATCAGGGCGATCGGGGTAAAATTCTCGGCGAGATCGACTACCTTCTCGATCAGCTCGTCGCGGCCGAAGAACGTCCTTGGGGGCAGGGGTGGAGATTCTCCGGGTATGCTAGATTCGGGTGAGATGATTGGTCCATCGGTAGCTGAGATCGCTGACCTGGTGTGAGTCTAGGCCACGGTGAATGAATATTCGGTGGTAGGTGGAGTACGATTATCGCTTACCAACACATTTCTACTACCATTCACTTGACCTTTCACGACAGTGCGATGGATCTCGGAGACCAGATTCTGGGTATCCATAGCATTGTACTCGAGCTTGGAAACGATGGCCCGGACGTCTTGACGATTGTTGGAAACGATTCCACGTGTGCTTCCCGGAAAGGGAGGCAATGATTCCCCCGGTGCGCTGGATACAAAGGTTAGATATCGGTGTCATTTCCAACCAAGATCGCTGACCTGGCGTGAGGCTAGGCAGGGATAAATGATCACTCAACGACTGATAGACTACGAACGGTACTCACCGTCCGGTTCTGACCACATGTATCATTGAGCCTTTTCAACGCTTTACGATGACTGTCAGAAGCAGTGGCGGGGGTGTTCGCGACGTCGTTCTGGGTGCTGGGGGTGGTTGTTTGGGAGTTCGTGACATCGTAGAGAACGGCTGGGGCGGCTGTATCTGTGTTTATTGGAATCGTCTTATGGAGGGGGAAGTTAGCAACGGTCGTCACTCAAGGGACAGGACGCACGTTAAAAACCTGAAGAATATTCTCGAGGCCCAACGTCCAGGCAGCGACCGTCTTTTTATATTTCTTCGCGCGGAAACGCCGATAGATCACGCTCCGTTTATCCCACTTCGCGAGCTTCCTCCGAATATCTGCCACGGTCCTGCGATCGGAAAGCATTATGATGAACGGTCGAGATGCGTGTCGCTGGTTCAACTCACACCGACAACTGATCCATCGCACCGTGCACAGACTGACTGAGCCCGCCCGGTTTCTTCCCATTCGTCCCCTGTCAAGCGCCCGGCAGACATCGGCGCAGAGTAACCCAAGTTCGACATAATCCGGTTCATTCACCGCTGAGTCCTAGCTATGTGTGAGCTCGGAGCAGATCAGTACAAAGGTGCAGGAAACATACCCTGATTAGCGCAAGAAGAATGCTGGTGGAGCCGAAGACAATCTTTGCTGGTGCGATAGACGAGACCTTCTCTGCAAGGTTCGCGGCCTCGATTGCTGCGTTCAATCGCTCGATGGCACCCTCCTGCACTTCAGGTTGCTGGGACCCGGCTTTCATGGTCAAGATTCGAGGTGGCGGCGAGAGAACCGTGCAACGTGAAGGTTGTGGGGAAGACTCCTCAAAGGCCGAGGCGCCTTGCACAAAATTGTATTCGCGGTCGTAGCGCTGAAAGGAAGCGCGTGTGGTCGGTCCGTCGCCCACAATATTTTACTTACTCCCCGCCTCTCGTCCAAGATATCCTCAAACTTGCAGAAATGCCTCACTCGCCGACCGCTAGCACAACGCTGTGCATTTCCCTTGGACCTGGTCTTCCTGGTTACCCTGTCCCAGGCGCGTTCTCGAAACAGATTTGTCACGTATCTTCCGTCACTTCCCCATCTCCAACCACAGTTTTTGTGGACGGTGACTATCTACTCAAAGCTCCGTGTCGTCCCTTCATTCGTGGATTATTGGACCTTCAGCACCGACTCTGTTCTCCCCGACGTTACCGATCCTACCTCGAACTTAAGGATGGATTGATGGTAGTGTGGTACCCAAGCAACGCATAGTACCGGCCACGGATGGGCGAAGAAGCGAGGTCGAAACGAATACTATGGATCATGAAGCCTGAGGTTACATCACCTCCACGGTTCAATCTCCTTATTTGTTGGAGTTACTTCAGAGTATCCCAAGCCGCAAGGGAGTCGGACCCTTGATCGATGCAGACATGCGACTGGTACGTCGTCGATCAAATCAACGAGGCTCGTCCTTTCGATCTCATTACCATACCCTTCCTGGCTTTCAGGTCGGTGTGCGCCGGCGGTGCTCACGGTGCGCTAACCAAACGTTAACGTCGAAGATCCCTAGTCACCACCTTGCGTGCTGCCTAGAACAGTCGCATTCCCTATAACAGACAGTTGCCCTCTCATCGATACCTCTAGGATCTCTCCGGATGTGACCTTACATGGACAATTTCTCCAGATCTTCGCCTCAACCCCTCTGCTCTCAGCTCGAAAAAACCAACCCCTATATCGATTATCTTATTGATGACGAGGTCAAAGGCGAGGCCTGGGCCAGCGCAAACGGTCCTCCCGACCCCAATGATCCTCCCGTCGTCGCCAAGGTTCTCGCCCAGCAACCAACATCCAACCCCACCCGCATCATCCTCGAAACATCCTACGATACCGTCCGCGCGAGGATTGGCCTCCACGAAGAGCACCTTCGTTCGTGCATAGTGAGAATAACGAATAGAGCTCCGCTAAATTTATGCGTCAGAAGTATGAACCACCCGCCCGCGTCGGCTTGCCTAAAATCATCGCCGAGCAGGACGCCCCCGGTCTCCGATTATCTCGTCGGGCCGCAATTGGATGGGGCCCCCGCGGCTAGCCATATCCTGGCCCTTTGTTGGAGCCTGGATTTCGGACTGGACGCGGGCGGAGGCGATATGGCGAGTCTCTTTTCTCTTCTCGCATCCGTCCATACCCTTACGCGTTCTTCAGCCAGGAAACACGCCTTTTTTACCACCATCGGTCTCTGCTTCGTGGTTCCGGTCTCTTCACATTGTATGTATCTCTGATTCTCTCACGACCATCCATCCAACATTACTTCCATCTAGCCTCACCCAAATGGAATCTCCTGTCCAACTATCTGTTGAAAATCCGACGTTCTCGTTCTCGGTTTTTGGCGCCCGATCAATTAGTTGTTTGTTCGTATTTACATACTGTACAGTATTCGGTGTACTTCGCAACTCGTCGCGTTTTCGAATCTAGTTCTTTTCCCCATCCTCTGAGGATCTCGTCTAGCCGTGCTAGATTTCAATACTATCCATCTTCCCCGGTTTACCCCTCTCTTCCTACGAACACATCTGTCAAATGTTCTTCGAACGTTTCAACGCTGCTGGATTCTCCATCCTTGAACGACCCATGGCTCAGATGTACTCCTCCAATGCTCTGAATGAACTTGTCATCGATCTGGGCTGCCACTAGACGGATATTTCTGTAATTTGTGATGGCCTCTTGTTAACACGAGCCAAGGCGAGCACTCCTGTCGGCATCGAATATCGGAAAAAAATCCATGTAATTATAATCAAAGAGACTGGAGCCCCACCAGCGTCTCCGATCTCAATTGATTATAATCCCGGATTTTTTACGACAATTCAAGGCGTTTTTGGCGTTTTTTCCTCGGGTGCTAAAGAAGAACACCTCAATTGTATCAACGTTCTCGTCCCCAGAGAGCTCTCTCTCACCGGAAGCACTACATCGGAAATTCCAAGACCTCACGTCAGCCCCTCTACCGTCGAGGTTCGATCAAACCGCCCACCCGGGCTCAACAGCAAGGTGACGGTTGGAAAGGGACAACACAGGCTCTACAACCCCTTATTTGACCCTCGGGACATGTCCCAGGGTTGGAGGCGACATTTTTTGGACACAGCGAAAAGGAGAAGGAACAGTATCCAGTGTTGGGCGTCTCTGAGGCGCTTGGTGTGTCCTCAGCAGGTCGATCAGCGACAGTACATCCTGGATAGCCCAAGCGTGGCTGGGAGCTTGTTGGCTACCGGTGATATGGGAAGCTACGTTAAAGGCCTGTCGATATGACTCTGGAACGGTCGTCGTATCCTGATCCCCATGGTTGACATAGGCATAGGTCCGTTCTTTGCCGAACGAGGTCCAGCCGAAGTCCGCTCAAGATCCCAGACTTCTATTCGGAATACAGGGATATGCCGCGTTTTTGTGAAGCAGCATTATCGCCAAGGTGGGTCCATCTACGGCTAGCCTGGGCTGATCTCTTTCTGACGATGGCTGCGCTTTGACTTTCCATGAGTCCCAAAACAAAAGCTTCGTGAAAAAAGCAGAGTATGGGGAGAGCGGACCGTCGGCGATTATTGGGATGCCTCCGGTGTTGTTGTGATATTCAGTAGATGTGATTTACGTTCGCCAACCTTCGCCAGAAATGGGACGAGAATCTTTGCCTGATGCTATGTCTCAATGACTGAATCGCTTAGAACGTATCCGTTTTGATGCTCAGTTGGGAGGGACTGTATTTTATTGAGGTCTATCTGTGCGGCTCCGGCAATGCAACCGTAGCTGCATGGTGAAACTCCCAGAGTACGAGGAGATTTCCCAACCTGATCTCACGAATTGCGGTGATGTGCTCTGCCTCGGCGTTCTTTCTATCAGTGTCACCCTTGCTCGTTGGGTATTTGACGGTCGTTGCCACCACTACGTGTATGCAGGGTACACGGGCGTTCAACGGTGCTCGTCACTGTCGATCTACTATACGTGACCACCGGATTTCTGCGCGTGGAAGGTCTGCCGACATCACAAAGCGGTTTGTAAGGCCGTTAGAACTTTGGACGACAAATGCCGTGCCGTGGCTGTCTCAAAAATCGGCTAAGTGTCGAATGAGTGCGACGTATACGTGCAACTAGAGGGAGCACCAGGTATCCCGATAATTTATGAGTGGTGCGTCACCACCCTCATGGGCGGCACCAGCACCCAACCCTCCGCCGAGGGTGTCTTTCGTTGCATTGAAGGCAATTGTCCTATGCGTCAAAGAGAGCCGTGAGGCCACAGGGACGGTCGTGGTTCCGAGCATTATTCATATACATGAGACCAGCTGATGTCTGTCTGTTCCGTAATTACAGATCGTCCACAATCCTATTAATCCTAATTGGTTACTTCCGTCTAACCTTTCGATAAAAAGTGGCGTGGACGAGCGGTCGTGAGAAACACTCGGTATATGACCGTTGTCACGTTGCGACGTTTCCACCTAGGGACCGAGTACAGTGGTAGGATAACGAATATGAAACAGTATGCATGAGTGGAGGAGACAAATAGAAGGGAAAGCATTGTTGGGAGGAAGGAAGCAGCGATATGGGTGGATACAGGAGAAGGCACGACGAAGGGAGCTGGGAGAAAATGAATCCGGAGAACCCATCGATGCTAGCGTCCAGTTCCCTAAGCTTGGAACGGGAAGTTAATACGTGCAGGAGATAGCAATATTTTCATGAACTCACAATCAGTCCGATTGACCAGAAGCGACCGGGGCGTTCAGTCCCTTCTCTATATCCCGAAGGAGCTTTCTACAGCGCCCCAAGTCCCTCGTAACCCCAAGATTCTCATAAACATCGGCCGCGCGCAGAGCCTCAGACTTCGCCTCTTCAAGCCTGCGTTGGTCGTACCAAACCCAAGCCTGCAGCTCCATTGCACCACCCAGGTAGTAAGTGTTACCGGCCGTGTGCGACTTGGCGCGTTCGATGTGCGCGTGTGCGTCGTCGAACCTGCCTCCATCGCGAAGCAGCCCCGCCAGTTCGTGATGAAGACAAAACAGGGTATCGTGCCAATTGAAAGGAGATGCAATTCCGATGGCCACCTCGAAATGACGAATCGCCTTCTCCATATCGCTCTTGGATCGATATATATGGCCGAGAGCACGGTGAGATTCGCTGACCCCGAATTCTTCACCTTCCTCCGGGAGGAGATCGATTGCGCGAAGTGCGGCTTCTTCTGCGGCGTCGAGCTGGTTGTCTGAACGCAGCGAATGAGCAAGCCTGACCAAACAATGTGCCTGGTTCGCCGTGTCACCGAGTCGTTCAAAGATTTCCGATGCCTCCTTCGCCTGTTGTATTCCTTCCTTGTACAGGCCCAGTCCCTGATTTACATTAGATAGCTCCATCAATGTTGAAGGAACGTTGTAGTCACTTCCCCACCCTCTCCAGAGATCTAAGGCATAAATGAGGAGTCGTTTTTGTTCCGTCCGATTGCCAACTGAATCAAACAACCGCGAGAGCCAAAACAAGCATTGTGGTTTGGAATGATGGTCGTCCGGGAGACCTTTGATCTTGGGCGTCAAAACTGTGAGTCGTTTCTTGTGCCAATAGAGGTGCGCCATGAAATGGGCGCAGGTATCCCAGATATTGTCAGAGTTTGTGTCGATTGTCGTAAAGACATCGAGCAGGTGCTCGACATTTACGTCCTCTGACGTGATCCACCGTGTTTCGCCGAAGTCGGGCCTGTTCGGATTGATGTCGATTGACATCCGGGTGAAGTAGTGCTCCTTGGTCATGCAGAGCAGTGGGGATGTCTTTAGGTCTTCAGGAGAAAGATAGTCTCGGAGAGGTGCAAGCATAGTGATGAATCCATTGGTCCGATGCGTCAATGAGAGGATGCAGAACTTGTCAAAGACATCGGTTCTGTTTGGGATGGTGGGAAACAACCATTCCAGGTTGTTCTCGTCGACGCCCTGCGGGAAAAACGCGACAACTCCAAGAAGCGCCCGCGCATCGGGGCCAAGTTTTTGAAAGAGCGGGGAGGCCAGCGATAGCTCGATTGTGGTGGCAAGGCTCTCGTTATGCTGGGTCTGCAGCACGCTCGTTCGCCGCCGCTCCCATTCCCGAGCCAACCGGGTCGTGTCCCATTTATTCTGGCGCGCGACTGTGGCGAGAAGGGTGATGGAAAGTGGATGGAAATCGAGTTTTTCGAGAATGCCACCGACCGCGTTCGACCGATCGGCGTCGCTGTCGTAGATGCGATAGAAGGTATCACGTGCGGCATCCATTGACAGTGTCGGCACATCGAGACACTGGCAATCTGGGGGGGTGGTGGAGATCCTGGATGTGATGCAAACACAGATGTTGCTGAATTGGCTCAGCTCCTTCACCACATTGTAGATCTCCTGTGAATTTATTCCCTGCGGGTCGAGAATGGATTCCGCGTTGTCAAGGACGATCATCATGTCCTTTGACGACAGAAATTTCCGCAGGGGTGTTAGGTTCTCGGGATTCTGGACACCTGCGTCGACGACATCGGAGAGCCGCTGGAGGAGATGCGCGGACGAGGCGGGGAATTGATCACACCGAATGAATCGACGGTGATGACCAAACCGCTGCTTGATCCGGTCGTGGTGGAGGACGGTCAGGGCAATAGAGGTCTTACCGATTCCGCCAGCACCGATGAGAGCGATCGGGGTGAGCTTCTCGGCCAGATCGACTATCTTCTCGATCAGCTCGTCACGGCCGAAGAAGGTCCTTGGGGGCAGGGGTGGAATTTCTCCAGGTATGCTAGATTCGGGTGTGAGACGAATAGTCCATCGGTGGCTTAGATTACCGACCTCGTTTGAGTCTAGGCCGCGGTGAATGGTAATTCGGTGGTGGATAGAGCACGGATATCGCTTACCAACACATTTCTGCTCTCATTTACTTCTTGGCCTTTCACGACGGTGTGGAGGACTTCAGAGACAATAGTCCGGGTGTTCGCGGCATTGCGCTCGAACTCGGAAGTGACGATGGCGCGGACGTCCCGACGGATGTCGGAAGCCATTCCGTGGGTCCTCCCAGGCAAGGGAGCCGATGATTCTCCAGGTGCACTGGATACGGAGGTTAGATATTTGTTTCATTTCCAGCCGAGATCGCTGACCTGGCGTGAGGCTAGGCATGGATCAGTGGCTACTCGGCGACAGGTAGAATAAATCATACTTACCATCGGATTCTGACCGCGCAGATCCTCGGGCCTTTTCAGCCCACTACGCTGACTATCGGAAAAAGTGGCGGGGGTGTTCGTGGCATCGTGGCGAACGACTGGAACGGCTGGATCTGTAGTTATTGGGAGTGCCTTCAACCCAGAGCGGGAAGTTAGCAACGCTCATCACTCAAACAACAGAACGCACATTAAAGACCCCAAGAATCTTCTCGAGGTCTGACCTCCAGGCGGTGATCGTCTCTCTATCCTTCTTCGCCTGGAAACGTCGAGAGACCGCATTCCGTTTGATCCACTTGGCGAGCTTCCTCTGGATATCCGCTACGGCCCTGCAATCAAAAACAATGTAACGGTCGGTCGGGATGCGTTTCGCTAGTTCAACTCACACCGACAGTTGATTGATCTCGCCGTACACGGGCTGACTGAGCTCGTCCGGTTTCTTTCCATGCGTCCCCCTGTCAAGCGCCCGGCAGACATCGGCGCAGAGTAACCCAAGCTCGACGTAATTCAGTTCGTTCACCGTTGAGTCCTGGCTATGTGTGAACCTGAAGCGGATCCTGGCAGAAGAACGGGAAACATACCCTGATTTGCGTAAGAAGAACGTTGACGGAACCAAAGACGATCTTGGCTGGTGCGATAGACGAGACCTTCTCTGCGGTATTCGTGGCTTTGATTGCTGCGTTCAATCGCTCGATAGCACCCTCCCGTCCTTCAGGTTGCTGGGATCCGGCTTTCATAGTTGAGACTCGAGGTGGCGGCGAGAGAACCGTGCGGCGCGAAAGTTGTGGGAAAGACTCCTAGAAGTGTGAGCGCCCATTTTATCATGAGACGCCTCGTGCAAACAGGCCCATGTGATGAAGAAAATTATATTCATGGCCCGACGCTGAAAGGAGGCGCTTGTGATCGGCCCGACACCCACAATACCTCAAGGCCTCACGCGTCGCGTCCGAGACACCCTCAACTTTGGAGAAATGCTTCATTCGCTGACCGCTGGTACGACGCGGTGCATCCACAAGTTTGGACTGGGCCGGTTTCCGTACTCCATCCGGGGCGCGTTCTCGGAACACATTCGTCGCGTAACCTCCGTCGATCCTCCGCGTTCGTCTGAGTCCCAACCCACAACCCCTACGGACGGTGACCACCTACCTAACACTACCTGTTATACCTTTACTCATAGGCTGCCAGACCACCGCACCGATCTCCCCGTTTGCTGAATTAAGCCCAGAATGTCCCAATTGCAGGGGGGAGTCTTAAACGCAGGTGTACGACTGGTCAGTTGTCAAACAACCTCAACGAGGCTCGTCCTTCCGGTCTCCCTACCATACCCTGCTCGGTTTTCAGGTCAATGTCCGCCAATGATGCCCACAACCAGGGGTTGAAGGTCCCTGGTTACCTGCCGAGAAGTTCAAACAATCGCATTTCATTACGTCGAAGGTTACTTCTCGTCCCACGGCACTTGCTCTATCTTGGAACTCATCAGGAAGGCTTCGGAGAGTGGAAAAGCAGGGCGGGCTGCTTAGGTAATCTCTGGATATGACCTTACGTAGACGGTTTCCCCGGATCTTCGTCCTCAACTCTCTGCTCCATTCATTTCTCAGTTTTCCGATGTTCAGTTCCGCCCCCCATATCGATTGTCTTATTGATAACGAGGTTTGGGTTAATACGAACGGTCCTCCTGATCCCAAGGATCCTCCCGCCGTTGCAAAGGCTCCCCCAACAACCGAAATCCAGTCACGCCCGCGGTCGTATTGTCGGTTGTACCTCATCGAACTCCTACGCAAAGCCGACCTTCCATGGGGATGACCTCCAATACCAAATGATACACGATTTCGGGACCTCGAAAAGGAGAAGGAGTGCTGGTCCCTTGAAGAACTTCCGCTTCGGGAGTTCCCTGCTTGCGCTGGAGGTCGACGGTGAAATCCTTCCTTCTATCCCGCACCATGAATATTTGTTAACGATCCGTTCATAAGTAGCTTGGATAACCCACCAAATCACGAATACCTTCGAGGTTTTTTACTGGAGGGCGCCAGATCGGAGGGTGCTTGCCGTGGTCCTACCAGATGCCGATTGGGACCCCCTTTTCCCCCCATGAGTTTGCGCGACACCAGGTCGTCATCCTCGAAACATCCCGGGATACCGTCCGCGTGAGGATCGGTCTCCATGAATTTCCAAGAGCACCTTCGTTTGTACGTAGCGAGAACAACCAAAAGAGTTGAGCTGACTTGGCTTGTTGAAAGTGGGAATTCTTTGCTCACATCGGATTGCCCAAAGCCATCACCAAGTAGAGCGGTCCCGGTCATTCCACGACAAAGGTCCCCGATCACCTTGTCAGGCCACAATTGGACGGGGCCTTCGCGGCTGGCCGGGATCTGATCATATCCCGGCCCTTTGTTGGAGCTCAGATTTCGGGTTTGACTCAAGCGGAGGCAGTATGGCGAGTCCCTTTTCTTTTAGCGCGTCCGCCCATCTTCTTACACGTTCTTCAACAAGGAAACACGCCCTCTTTGCTGCCATCGGTCTCCGCCGCACCCAAATGCAACCTCCTGTCCAACCACCCCACCTCCCTGATTCACCCCGCTCTTCCTGCGAACGCATCGTCAAATCTTCTTCGGATGTTTCGACGTTGCCGGATTCTCCGCCCTTGACCGACCCATGGCCCAGATGCACTCCTCCAATGCCCTGAATGGACTTATCATCGATTCGGGCTACCACTGGACGTATGTTTGTGATGGCTTCTCGTTAACACGATCCAGGGCGAGCATTCCTGCCGGAATCAAGGCGTTTTGGTGTTTTTGGCTCAGGCCCTGAAGACGAACACCTCGATTATATCAACACTTTCTCCCCCAGAGAGCCCTCTCACCCAAAGCACTACACCAGGTGTTTCAAGACTCCGCATTGACCCACTACCGTGAGGTCTAATCAAACCGCCTGTCCTCGGCCCATCTCAGTTGGCATCTGGTGAAGCCGAGGATGAAGGTGCCACCGAAATTGCGTCCATTATCCTTGCCGGCAAAGAGCACGCGGTGATCGAGGCAAAGATCAAGAAACACGTAAACTAAATACCTCTGCGGCAGAACAGGCCAAGCTGAAGGAAATCGAGGCTCTCAAGTTCGACGGCAAGGATGGGTGATCGGAAGCGAACGAGACAGGCTCTGCGACCCGCTGTTCGACCCTAGGGTTCCGAAATATGTTCCAGGGTTGGAGGCTACATTGTTTGGGCCCAGCGAAAAGAAGGAACAGAACCCGATGTTGAGCGTCTCTGAGGCGGATTGGCGTGTCCACAGTAGGGTCGAGACCGATCAGCGGCAATACATTCTAGGGTCCAGGACCCGGAACGATACACGAACGAGGTCCAGCCGAAGTCTGTCCACACCCTCAACATCCCAGACTTCTATTCGGGATACGGGGAGAAAGGTGAAGGGTATGCCGCGCTTTTGGGAAGCAGCACCATCGCCAAGGTGGGTCCATCTACAGATAACCTGAGCTGCCGTCAGCGATCATTGGGATGTCTCCGGCATTTTGATATTTAGTAGATGTGATTTACGTTTGCTAACCTTCGCCAGAAACGGGACGAGGATCTTCGCCTAATGCTGTGCCTCAATGACTGAATCGCTTGGAACGTATCGGTTTGATGCCCAGCTGGGAGGGACTGGATTTTATTTAGGTCCATCTATGCGGTTCCGCGACAATGCAACCGCAGCTGCATGCCGAAACTACAAGAACACAAGATTTCCCAACCCGGTCCCACGAATTGCAGTGATGTGAAGCGGCTTGCAAGGTCGTTAGAGCGTCAGACAACGAATACCATGCCACTGTCATCTTAAAAATCTGCCAAGTGTCGAATGAGTGCGACATATACGTGCAACTCGAGGGAGCACCGAGTATCCCGGCAATTTATTGGTGGCGCGTCACCAGCCCCATGGGTAGCACCGGCACCCAACCCTTCGCCGGGGGTCTGTTTTGCTACATCAAGGCTAATCGTCCCGTACGCCAAAGAGAAGCGTGTGAGCCACGGGAACGGCATGATTCCAAGCGTTATTCGGATATATAACCAAGATCAATTGATGTCCGTCTGTTCCGTAGTTACAGATCGTCCACAATCCTATATATTAATTTCTGGTTAATTCCGTCCACCCCCTCGACCAGAGGCAGCGTGGACGAGCAGTCGTGAAGAGCACTCGGTATGTGATCGTTGCCACGTCGCGATGTTTCCACCTAGGGACCGAGTACAGTGGTAGTACAACAAACATGAAACAGTATGCATGAGCAGAGGAGACAAATAGAAGGGAAAGCATCGTTGAAGAAAAACGAAGTAGCGATATGGGCGGGTACAGGAGAAGGCATGACGAAGGGAGCTGGGAGAAAATGAATTTGGAGAACCAATTGATGCTATCGTCCGGTTCCCTAAGCTTGGAACGGGAAGTTAATACGCGCAGGAGATAGTAATATTTTAACGAGCTCACAATCAGTCCGATTGACCAGAGGCAACCGGGGTGTTCAGTCTCTTCTCTATACCCCGAAGGAGCGTTCTACAGCGCTCCAAATCCCTCGCAGCCCCAAGCTTCTCGAAAACATCGGTTGTACGCAGAGCTTCAGACTTCGCCTCTTTAAGTCTGTGTTGGTCGTACCAAACTCTAGCCTGCAGCTCCATTGCACAACCCAGGTAGTAAGCGTTACTGGCCGTGTGCGACTTGGCGTGTTCGATGTTGGCCTGTATGTCGTCGAACCTGCCTTCACCGCGAAGCGGCGCTACCAGTTCGTAATGAAGCCAAAACAGGACACCGTGCCAATTGAAAGGGGTCGCAATTCCGATGGCTGCCTCGAAATGGTGAACCGCCTTTTTGGTATCGCCCTTGGATTGATATATATTTCCGAGAGCACGGTGAGATTCGCAGACCCGAAATTCTTGGCCTTTGTCTGGGAGGAGATCGATTGCACGAAGCGCAGCTCCTTCTGCGGCGTCGAGCCGTTCGTTGGAACACAGAGAATGAGCAAGCCTGACCAAACAATGTGCCTGATTCCCCGTGTCACCGAGTCGTTCAAATATCTCCGATGCCTCTTCCGCCTGTTGTATTCCTTCCTTGTAGAGGCCGATTGACCAATTTACATTGGATAGCTCCATCAGTGTTCTACCAACCGAATGGTCACTTCCCCGCTCCCTCCGGATCGTTAAGGCACGAGCAAGGAGTCGTTTTTCCTCCACATAATTTCCAACCGAGCCAAACAACCGTGAGAGTTGGTACAAGCATCCCGGCCCGAAACGATGATCATCCGGGAGACTTTTGATCTTTGGCGTCAAAATCGTCAGTCGTTTCTTGTGCCAATAGAGGTGCGCCATGAAATCAATACAGGCAACCCAGATACTGTCAGAGCTCGCGTCGGTTGTCGTAAAGACATCGAGCAGGTGTTCGACGTTTACGTCCTCGGATGCGATTCACCGGGTTTCTCCGAAGTTGGGCATGTCCGGAATGATCCTGATTGAGATCCGGGCGAAGTAGCGTTCCTTGGTCATGCAGAGCAGTGAGGATGTCTTCGGGTCTTTGGGAGAAAGATAGTCTCGGAGAGGTGCAAGCATAGTGATGAATCCGTTGCTCCGATGCGTTAACGAGAGGATACAGAACTTGTCAAATATATCAGCTCTGTTTGAGATCGTGGGAAATAACCATTCCAGGTTGTTCTCGTCGACGCCCTGTGGGAAAAACGCCACCACTCCAAGAAGCGCCCGGGCATCAGGGCCGAGTTCTCGGAACAGCGGGGAGGCCAGCGATAGCTCGATTGTGGTGGCAAGGCTCTCGTTATGCTGCGTCTGCAGCACGCTCGTTCGCCGCTGCTCCCATTCCCGAGCCAACCGGTTCGTGTCCCATTTGTTCTGGCGTGCGACCATGGCAAGAAGGGTGACGGAAAGTGGATGGAAATCGAGTTTTTCGAGAATGCTGCTGACCACGATTGACCGATCGGCGTCAGACTCACTGTCATAGATGCGATAGAAGGTATCACGTGCGGCATCCATTGACAGTGTTGGCACATCGAGACACTGGCAATCTGGGGGGGTGGTGGAGATCCGCGATGTGATGCAAACGCAGATGTTGCCGAACTGGCTCAGCTCCTTCACCACGTCGTAGATCTCCTGTGCATTCTTTCCCTGCGGATCGAGAATGGATTCCGCGTTATCAAGGACGATCATCATCTCCTTCGACGACAGGAATGTCCGTAGGGGAGTTAGATTCTCGGGATTTTGGACCCCTGCGTCGATGACGTCGGAGAGCCGCTGGAGGAGATGTGCGGAAGAGGCGGGGAATTGATCACACCGGATAAATCGACGGTGATGACCAAACCGCTGCTTGATCCGGTCGTGGTGGAGGACGGTCAGGGCGATAGAGGTCTTGCCGATCCCGCCAGCTCCGATGAGAGCGATCGGAGTGAGCTTCTCGGCAAGATCGACTATCTTCTCGATCAACTCGTCGCGGCCGAAGAAGGTTCTTGGGGGCAGGGGTGGAGATTCTCCAGGTATGCTAGATTCGGGTGTGAGATGATTGGTCCATCAGAACTTAGATTACCGACCTGGTCTGAGTCTAGGCCGCGGTGAATGAATATTCGGTGATAGGTAGAGTACGATTATCGCTTACCAACACATTTCTACTATCATTCCCTTGACCTTTCACGACAGTGCGATGGATTTCGGAGACCAGATTCTGGGTGTCCATGGCATTGTACTCGAGCTTGGAAACGATGGCCCGGACGTCTTGACGATTGTTGGAAACGGTTCCATGTGTGCTTCCCGGAAAGGGAGGTAATGATTCCCCCGGTGCGCTGGATACAAAGGTTAGATATCGGTGTCATTTCCAACCGAGATCACTGACCTGGCGTGAGGCTAGGCAGGGATAAATGATCACTCAACGACTGATAGACTACGAACGGTACTCACCGTCCGGTTCTGACCACATGTATCATTGGGCCTTTTCAACGCGTTATGATGACTGTCAGAAGTAGTGACGGGGGTGTTCGCGACGTCGTTCTGGGTGCTGGAGGTGGCGGTTTGGGTGTTCGTGACATCGTGGCGAACGGCTGGGGCGGCTGTATCCATGTTTGTTGGAATCGCCTTATGGAGGGGGAAGTTAGCAACGGTCATCACTCAAGGGACAGCACGCACGTTAAAGACCTGGAGAATATTCTCGAGGCCCAACGTCCAGGCAGCGACCGTCTTTTTATATTTCTTCGCGCGGAAACGCCGATAGATCACGCTCCGTCTATCCCACTTCGCGAGCTTCCTCTGAATATCTGCCACGGTCCTGCGATCGGAAAGCATTATGATGAACGGTCGAGATGCGTGTCGCTGGTTCAACTCACACAGACAACTGATCTATCGCACCGTGCACGGACTGACTGAGCCCGCCCGGCTTCTTTCCATTCGTCCCCTGGTCAAGCGCCCGGCAGACATCGGCACAGAGTAACCCAAGCTCGACGTAATCCGGTTCATTCACCGTTGAATCCTGGCTATGTGTGAGCTTGGAGCAGATCGGTACAAAGGTGCAGGAAACATACCCTGATTAGTACAAGAAGAATGCCGGTGGAGCCGAAGGCGATCTTTGCTGGTGCGATAGACGAGACCTTCTCTGCAAGATTCGCGGCCTCGATTGCTGCGTTCAATCGCTCGATGGCACCCTCCCGTCCTTCAGGTTGCTGGGACCCGGCTTTCATGGTCGAGATTCGAGGTGGCGGCGAGAGAATCGTGCGGCGCGAAAGTTGTGGGAAAGACTCATAGAAGGGTGAGCGCCCGTTTTATCATGGGACGCCTCGCACAAACGGGCCCATGTGGTGAAGAGGATTGTATCTACAGTCCGGTGCTGAAATTTGAAAGGAGACGCGTGTAATCGGTCCGACACAAGACTTTACGCGTTACGCGTTACGCGTTACATCCAAGGTACCCTCAACTTTGGAGAAATGCTTGATTCGCTGACCGCTGATACAACGCTGTTCACTTTGGACTTCGTCTTCTTACCTCGTCCAAGACATATTCTCGAAATATCCACTTGTCGTGTGTCCTCCGTCGATCCTCCGTGTCCATTTGAGTTCCAATTCACAATCGAGTCTTCAGATGACTCGGCGACCACCTACTCAACGCTCCTTGCCGTCCCATCAACTTCATTCATGAGTTATGGGCTGTCCTCCAGCGCTCCAGCACCGACTCCGCTCTCCCCGGCGTTACAGATCCCGCCTGGTACTAGAGGCATCGATCTTCATCCGGCCAAGGATCGAGTCTGTGAACACCCATGGTACGGTCTGCATGCCTAGCGCTGCGAC
>Ga0307510_10004010_pt1 | contig 17257 bp, 15 predicted proteins | sample 12_EM_MG_FD_207224 | JGI IMG/M metagenome (GOLD analysis project Ga0307510, IMG submission 207224) | Populus trichocarpa ectomycorrhiza microbial communities from riparian zone in the Pacific Northwest, United States - 12_EM | ecosystem: Host-associated > Plants > Roots > Unclassified | place...
CTCGAGTCCTCAACTCACGGTATTCTCTACTAGTAACTTAGGAGCAGACCAACCACGGATAGCCATCGATAGCTACAGTACCACCACCCCAGCTCGGCATTGCGTCCCACAACAGGGCCACAGGTACCACACCACCACCCTCCCGTCGGGCCATCTCATTTACATCCCGAAGAAGCTACTGTACCATACTCTACGAGTTACTATGCGATGGAAACGGGAAGGGGGAACACCATAACATTACAGCCCAGACTGAAACTGGTAGATCTGATCTAATCTAACCTTATCCATGTCAACCAACCAACCTCCCAAGAACTGTGATGTGCTATTACCGCAAGTGCTCTAACACGGGAGAAACGTGCTACGACGTTCTTGTGATTACCTCCCATAGTAAGGGGAGAGGAGCTGTGTATCCCCCCCCCCCCTCTCTCTCCCGGCTTCTGAGTCTGTGGTAGCTTGGCTACACCTATCCCAGTAAGAGGGAATTCCGGTATGATGGCACATTTCTCCCATGTATGTATGAGCGCCGGCATCATACCCACGGTAGCGGTAGATTTATGCACTAGCACAGCGGAATAGGGTCTATGATTGTCACACCGTACAAGTACTACTTGCTACAAGCAGTGCACCCACATTAACCAGAACAGACAGGAATATACTTGGTTGGTTGGCCTCAGGAAACCAGCTATTCCATACAAGTACTAACTTCTTGCCAGACCCATTATCTCCGGATTCCCTGTCTGTTCGTCCCACCGCATCCTCGGCTTCACACCCTCTCACCCGTCTATAATATTCTACACCTAGCAACCACCATCTCATCCGGCGCCGTTCCCCCAAACGACCCAAACACAGCCCATCACTTTCCCTCGCATGCACTTCTCTCTACCACACTCCACCGCCTGACACATTACGACTGATCACCCCCCCTCCCCCCCAGCAATCCTAATCTCACAACCGTGCACTGTGCAAGCCCTCTCCCTCTCTTTGTTGCTGGGAATGGATTGCTCGATTTCAGATATTTATAAACCCACCAGTGCGCGATCCGTGCCCGAGCGCCCAACCACCAGCCAGCCAACCAACCAAAACACCATAAAACAAGCTTCAAAGCGGCACATCTATCATTGTCCCGAACCGTGTCTACGCCACTACCCGTCCCTTCTCACCAGGGATCCAACCTGTTCTGAGGAGGTGGAGGAAAAGAGGATCAGCGGAAAGAAATAATAATAATAATCCTACGGTAGTTTATAAGTCCCTATATGAGTACGGCGGTTCGTGTTACCATTTCAAGGTTTCCGACCATCGATTCGGCAGAGAGATGTAGAGGGAATAGAGCTTAAAATAAAGGAAAAAAAAGAACAAAGCATTCCAGGGGCCCGGTACCGATGGGGTGCATACGAGTAACTCGACTCGATTCCAGTTTGTCCTGTTCCATTAACTAACTTAACTTATCGTGGGCGGGTTAGTAAAGACCAATGGTATGATAGCTAGATAGCCTTACACAGTGCTGCGGTACATGCGAGCCCTGGGGCTAGGACGATGGAAGGGGACCTATGTGTATAAGAGAAATTTGGATAGACGGACGAACTATGAGGTATTCGCTACTGTATTGCTACCAGAGGAACCGGTAGAACTTGGCCGAATCCTATTTCCTAGGGAGGGAGTGCTACCGTAGACTACAATGAACGAATGGACGAACGATTGGTCCATGCACGGATAGACGGGGTGAGTGTAGTCTGATATGGTCCGGTATGGTGCTGCATAGAGTAGGATTGCGCTTCACTGTACCGTGGTAAGACATCTCTGCTAGCTATGATATCATACCTGATATCATAGAGGGTGCGCTGGATCAGCGAATCAATCAACTAATGCCTGGAAATTAGGTGCTCTAAGAACATGTACTGCTGTCAGGGTTACGACAACCTATAGGAGACAAACATAACTTGGGGAGTGAGACAAATTGTAAAAGGGAATACCGGAATGGAGATGGGCCACCAACACATTTAGCAACAAAAGAAGGAGAAAACACATGAAAACCTAGACCCGAACCCAAATGCTAACCCAGCCCCTCCCGAAAAAACAGCTCGTCGCAGTGAAAGGAAGAAACTTGAAAACCCATATTGAGGAGTTGAGGAGAGGCAATGCATTAGTCAAGAAACCAATTGTGGTCCCAATGCACAACGATACTAGGATACTAGGGTACAATGGTGGATAGATAACAGCACCCAAAAGACAACATAGATGCTTCAACCCACAGAAGAAAAATCAACACACGACGCCTTACCACCGAAAGATGTGAATGACAGTACAGTTTGTGAGCCCTGGCCATCATGAAGTCTCCTAGCGAATGAAACATAAAGGGGCAGGGAAATGGAAAAGAAAAGGAAAAAGAGGTATAACAACCTAACTATGCAACAAACCCAAGAACCGTCTTCTCACCGTTTCCGAAAAAAGATAGAAAAACAACGTAAAAGATACTCCAAACGGCACAAAGGCTAAAGAGGCAAAAGGATAGAAAGGAGAAGGGAAAAAAAATAACAGTGGGCAAGGTATATACGCCCACCATGGGTAGCTGATAAAACAATCAATGCAATCCATCCAGCTCAATCTAACTACCGACTGGCGAATGGAGATAGTTGGTCCATGATGGTAAAAACCCGAGAAGATACCAAAACTTTTATTATGATGCAGCAACAGCGTCCAGGGGATCCTGGGCAAGGGGATCTGATGCAGCCGGAGGCGGGGCAGGGTCTGACTGTTCTTTTTCGTTAACCCCTTGGCCTCGGCATAGGGGGCACGAATTGCGTCCCGTGGTCAACCACTATGAATCATTAGTATGATTCTATCAAAGACTTCGTAGCTATTTTCCTACCTCATCAATGCAGTCCTTATGGAAGACATGTTGACATTTGGTTAGTTGACGACACTGTTCACCATCTTCATAATCACCCAAGCAGATCAGACATCTGTCCCCCTGAGCGATTTCGGCGCCAAGGGCGCCTCCATCACCAAAGGTGAAGATCCCACCGGCAGAATTGACATCATCTCTGGTTGCTACAGGGGGCTTTGCTGGACCGAGCAAGGATGAGAGAAGCATCATATCTTCGTACGTTGGAGCCTACAAGTCCAGTATTAGCAAACGGAATGGGTATACAGGACTTCAGGGCGGAACTATTTCTAAAGAATTGAAACTTACATCAGTGAACAGGCTTGGAGTCGTAAGGATTGGATGATCCTCCGGGTATGAACCACCAAGTACATAGATAATCCAGCTCCTAGTGCCCTCAGGGCTCCCCGAAGGGCGCCTACTACTACTACTACTAGACCCGCCACTTCCACTTGCGGAACTAGCGCTACCAGAATTACTGCTTCCTCCAGACCTTCCAAGTGGTGGCAAAGGTTCTGGGCTGCTCAAACGCCGCGACAAACGGCGGCGCGATGGTTCCCTCCCGCCTCCGTACCCCAGTCCGTTATCATCAGGAAGTATATTAGATTCTGCTGACTCAACTGGAACTCGAGATTCGGGAGCAAGCGGTTCCTGACGGAAGTTTGATATACTGGGATCGGCTGGAGTGGAAGGAGGCGGTAGTGCTCCGGAGGAAGATTCAGAGAGAGACGGTGGAATTAGCGAGGTATCAAGTTCAGATGTTGGCCTCAACGACCCAACAGAGGCCCCTCGAGCATGTCTTTGGTTATCAAATCCAAGTGAGCCACCAGGCGCACCACCCACTGAGGCCCTTCTATGACTATTACTGAGCCTTGGCCTGCGGTGGATGCTTGGAATATTGACGGGAAGATTGGCGAGGGCGTCAAAAAATGGAGCTGGCCTATTGCCTTCTGCCTCTGTTGTGTCTCTTGGGGTGACGGAACGAATCCCTACAATAATGACTGGAACCATTCGGGAGCGAGAGCCATCAGAGCCCTCCTCTCTACCGTGATCTGTGTTTGAATGTGCATTACTCCCAAAGCGGAACATCCTGAAGAAATTGAGCGGAGGCATAACTGATTCTGCACGTTCACCATCCGCCGGTGTCCCTCCACCCAGCTCATTGCCGCCATTTCTAAGGGCCGCAGCTAGACGTCCATTTTGGAGAGCTCTTAAGAAAGATTCAAAACTTCCGTCCCCTCCATTATCCCCGGCTACATCTTCAGCCTCTCGAATTGCCTGCTCAGTCCCCCCAACAAGTGATGCTGCCGTAGCTGCAGCAGCGACCGAAAGTAACCTCGACAACATCGCGGCCTGGTCTTCCCCTGGTCTTACCCGAGCAGGGTTATTGTCGAGCTCATCCATCAAAGTTCCGGTGCCGCTAGCAGGACGATCTTGTCTGGGCTGGGATGTGCTGGACCGCGAAGGTCCAGACTGGGATACTGAGTTGAGATCTGGCGCTGAAGGCATATCTATATCCATGTCTCCACTATGGCTGTGATCACCGAATGCTGAACCGAACATACTTGCCCTACGAGACCTAGATTGCGATGGTCGCCCTGAAGATGGGCGAGCGGAGCTACCTGTACGAATATCTGGAAGGAGATTGGGCCATGAACTGATCGACAAGGACGATCTGACTCTTGACATACGCGAAGGGCGAGATTCGGCGGGAGGCGTAGGCTCGGTAGGTGATGAGAAGGACGGGCTCTGCGGGTGTGGAGTAGCAGTGGTGACGGGAGATATATCCATCATGTCACCAAAGTCTGATTCGGGAATATGCGTGGAACGAGGAATATTACGTGGTCGGGTGCGCGGCGACGAAGGTCGGGTACGTGACGACCCGCCGAGAGAGGTGGGTGACGGTGAGCGGGAACTTGAGAAACGTGGGTTACGGGAACGAAAACGGATATTTTGCATCCTGTTACCCACTGATGTCGACGAAGACGAACCTGGCGACATTATCCTATTTCCTATTCTTGATATGTGTTCAATATGATTCCGTAATCTTCTGCTCCTCCTGAGGACTGCCGTGGCCGTCTCATCTGATACTCCGGAATTAATGCTGTTCCTAGTCAGATTCTGGGCAGCCGGGTTTTGGCTAGCCTCGACTCCTTGGTTCGGCTGCTGCTGCTGCTGATGTTGTTGTGTTCCATTCCTCCTAGTAGTCGACGTCTCCCTGCCATCTTGGGGCGTTGAAGCACCCTGGCCCATCTGATGAGAATGCAGAGTGTTTGCTGGCTCAGAAAACACGAAGTCAAGCGAAGAGGGCTCCCCGTTAATACTGGGCTCCTCGCTGATCGGTTCTCTAGATAAAGACACTAGTGGCCTAAAGGTGATGTTGAGATTAGGAGAGGATGGCTGCATTTTAGTGGTGTGTTAGCAGGGGAACAAACGAGTAGACGGTTGTCAAGATCTGAACAAATGGCACGCAAAACAAGAGTGAGAAACAAGGAGAAGGAAACAAATTAAAAGAAGGGAAAAGAAAAGAAGGAAAAAAAAGTCGATCACTTACCAAGGAGTGCGTGGTGGTGGTAGTGGTGGTGGGTAGTGGTGATGAGGCAGGGGTCCAAAGCTAAGCCGAAGAAGACACCAAGACTTGGATGTGAGCAAACCGCAGAGAGGCGACAGGCGACAACAGAGGGGCAACAAGAGAAGTAGCAGGATGATAATGTCAAGTGGCGGGGCAAAAAAAAAAAAAAAGAAAAGCGAGGTTATCGAGGCTGACGGTAGTTAGTGTTGCGGAGGGGGGAAAATACAAGAAGCAGCCGGATTATGGGCTCGCTTGCTATGTGGGTCGTGGGTGATTGTCAGAGGTTGACAGAACAAAGATGAAGAAGATCAAGACGGGAGGGAGGGAAAGGAGGTGGAGGAAGGAGGAGGATGATAGTATGGGGGGAAATATGGTAGTAATCGAGAGAATAGAAAAGAGCGAGAGAGAAGGTATGTTAGAGGGAAGTAGTAAAGTGTAAAGGTGGATGAACCACCTTGGAGGGAGGGTGAAGGGGTGGTGGGAGATGAAGGCCGGAGACTAGTTCGGCTGGGTCATGCCTTGGTGTTGATGGGGAAGGAGAGGAGAAGATAATAATGATGATGGTGGTGGTGGTGATGATGAAAAGAAAGAAAGGTTTACCAACAGTCAGCAGCAGCAGCAGCAGCAGCAGAAGCACCAGACAAGAACAGGTCAGGTCGGCTTGAAGAGACCCTCCCCTCGATACCGGTATTGAGCCGAAGAAACGTCGAGGGGGCTGATGATTGGTCGCGGCAAGAAAAAAAGAGGGCGAAAACAATATGAACAAAGCGCGTAAAACGGGCGACAATCTCCACGCCTAAGTTATTCAGAACTCAGGAACTTTGATGCAGTGCGGAGGACTTCAATCACTCTTATTAGCTGAGGCCTATCTTGAGGGGACAACAATACGGTATCTCTGAGTGGTACGCATAATCAGGTGGTACACATAATCAGGTATGATGTCCAAAGTGATCCATATTTTAAATTTTATGGGAAAGACATGAAGCCATACCGGTGCTGTATCTTGCTTTATTGGCTTGTTTGGTAAGTTGGCCCACGATATGATGCTGGTATGATATTATGAAGAATTCCCACCGTTTTCTTTTTTGGCGAAATTGGTGATAAATGACGGGCCTTCCGCAACTGCAACTTTCGGCCGTCAGGAACGGATACTGGAGAAGAAAGGCACCCCATATCCTTCGACCCCTCCACAACGGGTTTAATTTTTCTTTTTTTTAAAAAAGACTCGGATTATGATGCATACGCAGACATCCCCGACATCCAACCTTTCCCCGAGTTCCACTATTTCTTCTCATTTTGAAGGCAATCCGATACCGTACCATACTGTATTGTACCAATACTGGTGCTTTCTTGGTCTATCAAATCATCGTTCAAGGTATGATACAACGTTTTCCAGTCCAAGGATCTTTTCTCTACCCTAAAGGCTGCCGACAAGAAGCTCCAAAGCTTATGCTGTATATACACAAACACCCCTCATCTCCCCTCCCCCCATGCCGCAACTTACGGGACTGTACTGCACAACAATTCCGATGCCGCAAATAGCGGTGCTCCAATATGCAAGACAATGGCAAGGGGCAACGCGTGAATGGGTCGCGCAGTCACTCTTCTATCCACTAGGCTGCCGTTAAAGTGAAGAATCAGCCGTAAAGGTTGGTTTACCTTCAAGCACTCTTGTCGATCTCCATTGTTCAGGATTTCACCTTCCAACCTTGCGATATCTACATTTCTTTTCTCCCCTTCCTATCGCATACTGAATGGCTTATGACTTCCCAAGCGGGTTCTTCGAAGAAAGGAATCATTGGAATCTCTCTTGTTAGCTCACCAAAAAAAAAAAAAAAAAAAAAAAAAGTGTATCGCAGCCTACACTCACTCCCAAAAGTGGGGAAGCGCCTCATCCATCGTCATTGCTGTACCGGCACTGTAAGAGCCTTTCCCCGCTCCAGGCCTTCTGCCGTATTACAATCACCACAGCCTCCGGAGGCACCTTTGAACTTGTCGTCTGGTTCTTTTTTGTTTGTATTTTTACTCCCATGAATGCGCTTGATAAAATATAGCGTAAGGGTGGAACCCGAAAAGGGGCTGGGGAAGGCTGGGAAATTTCTTCAGGCGCTTGAAGTGTGTGCTGTGATAAGTGACTGCTGTTCTCTATTGATGTCCCCGTAGGCTTAATACCAGTAATGGGGCCGTATGAAATATATTGTTTTGTGGGTTTATCTAGCTCATCACAACAACCTCAAGACCTTATCAGGTCAAGTTCAAGTGTGATATGTCCCAACCCAAATCTCCTCTGTGCACCCAACCTGATTCCCAACATGCCAGAAATGAAAGCGCTCAAACAGGAATAATGATGGTAAAAAAAAGAGAACAAAAGTACATCAGAATGATAAAATTTATAGACAAAGACCAAAGGGTCAAGAGAAGGAGTCCAATATCAATGAAACCGGGAGGAAAAACGCAGCCAGCAGCTCAAAAGCAACACGATCTCTCGGCCGTGGATCTCATGCCAACCCCTTCATAGTCGACGAACCCTTGAGGCATCGAATATTGCTAAAGTAGAACCCCGGCGATATGTAGCCGTCGTCGTCGTCGGATAATGGATGTAGAAACGGATACCTAAATCGATAAACGATCCAACGATAACCGGTCACAAGATCTCTGCCTCCGCCTATCAAACAAACCCGTGAGTCCCAAATATCTTACCGGGAAGGGAGGCTAACATACACTGGCTGTAATCGGTAAAACCGTTCTTGGCCGTCCGAATTCCGCCCACCTATCCACCACTTCTCGCCAGAAGGAGGCTCCACAAAACCCTCAGTTGAGCTTGATGAGCTCCTTCGTTGTCTTGGAGGGGTGAAGTTAGTAGGTTGTTGCTGTTGACCACTATTCGCGTGGACAGTAGTAGTAGCCATAGCAGCGGTTGACGAAGGGGTGGGTGTTGAACTACTTGCTGTGGCCGATTGGGTTTTGGGTCCCGCAGAGGGTTTTGATGATGGTGAGGACGGCGATGGATTGTTGGAAGAACCCTTTGCCGTAGCGCTGTGTGCTCGGAACGCTACCAACAGATTTGCTAGAAAGGGTCTGTTGGTGGGCATGGCTCCTTGACTCGAATGTCTGACTTCCTCCTGTTCTTCCTTCCGCCCTTCCTTCCTTCCTTCCCAGCTTCCGGTGTATTTAAATGTACGGAGACAGGCCCTGTTCACCCGATGCCGTTTCGGGTTGTGCTATTGAATCCGAGAGAGTAGTGGTATTAGGCTCGGGAGTGCCTGTGGTAAATGAAAGGTGCCGAGTTGCGAGGATGTGGAAAGTATGAGATGGAGGGGTGACAATAGCGAGAGGAAGGTAGGTGAAGGAGTGGAGTGGGCGGTCTAGCGCGGCTGTTGTATCGACGAAGATCGGGGGAAAACGGGATACCGGTATCGGAAATTTTGAGTTTGTTCAAGCTGTGACTCCGCGCCAAGTGGGGAGATGTAACAGTTGCAACGTGGAGCCGACAAACCCTTCAGGAATCCGATATCGACTTCTAAGGAAATAGGGTAGGCAAGATACGAAAAGAAGTACGGTACTGAGGGAAGGGAGTGAAAAGGGCACTTTTTTTTTTCCTTCCCCCTTGTCTTAGGCAATGCAAACAGCACAATTATGAGGCCTAAACAAAGCCGGGAACAAGGGTAAATTATCCGTGAATTCTTCCTTTCTTTCCCTGGCCTTGGGCGGTAGGAGGGCAGATAGAAATGGCAAGTCTCTGGGGGAGGGAGGAAGGGAGTGGATTGAAGTAGCAAGAAACAAAGTCTGCAGCAGAGAAATTTTGCTCGTTGTGTGGGGTGTGTGTGGATGATATGTTGAACTGGCAAGCAACTAGGTATGATATGGCGGCGTAGGTATCGTACTGTGCTGTGCAATACTGTGGTTTTGCATGCCTTGTGAGACGTAGGCGTCAGCGGTCGGGAGAATCGTGGGGCAACTGAAAAATTGAAAAAATTAGGATTGGACCTTGTTTGATTGGTTCGCGGCTCCGGTCCAGGGGTAGACAAAGGTCTTTTATTTAAATCCACTTCCAGACTCCCGTTTTCCGCCAGAAAGTTGGTGAAAATCTAGGGCGAAACGATTGTCAAAGAGTAAGTGAAAGGTATGTGTGTTAATTGCGTAGAAGTCAGTCCCTACGATTTGAAGATCTTCTCTATATATTTGGGTTGACGTTGGGTTCGACAGTTCATTTTTGGACCCCGCTGTCCCCCCCTTTGTGCCTAGCGTTGTAAGCCTCTCCAAGAAAATATTTGCTCGGCATTCCGCATTCCAACTTCGATCCAACAGTAACTTCATCACACAGCTCCCCCCTCCAACTTCGGTAGCAGTATACTTCTATACCCGCGATCATAACCTCTGTGCCTTCAGGAATATCGCAATGGTGCATGCAACTACATCCCCTTATAATTACTCTCTTTAAAGAACCAGCTTGCTGATGACACCCTGCAGGCTCGCTATGTTTCTTCCTATGGCCCAAAGTGAGTTGTCCTATATTTGAGAAACCAGCCGACCAGAGAAAGTGATTGACTAATGCTGGCCTCGCGGCTTATAGATTGAGACCTTCTTTCAACATCATGGGCTACCCAATCAAGAATCTCCGGCCTATGTTCGAACACCCTGTCTAGATTTATTTCGCCCTGTCCACTGCTGACACATTTCATCGGACAGTGGTATTAGTGCTGCAGGTTTCGCAGCTGTTGCTGGAGGCGCTGTTCTCTTCATCCTTGAAGGAGTTCCCCGCGTTCAGCAAGACGTCTTGCAGGTTGGGATTCTCTCTTTGCTGTTTTTGGCGGTGGGGGTTGCTTACTGGCCCGACGCACAGAAACTGCCTTTGATTGGGGGCTACTGGACCGGGCGAGAGAAGCCTGCCTCAGACAACGTAACCCCCTTCAATATCCCTTCTATATTTCTGTATGCGATTAGACCGACTAACATCTGTTTGATTGACAGCCATTCTGAACTATTCCTATCGGTCAATTGTGCCAGTTTTCCCCCTTCTTCGGTGGGCGGACAGTTCGATGCCAGGCACAGGGTAACCTCGCATTTATAGTTAAAGGCGGGGCTGACGATGGCGCTCAGCGTGTATAAGAGGGCTAGAATTTAGAGTTTACTGAATTCATCATGCGCGCGACTATGCTTCCTGCCGACACTTGATATTCATTCTGGCTTTTAGGCTTCGCCCCAGTGCTCCCGTATTTGTCTACGATATTCTACACGAATCGCTATGGGAACAGAACAGGCACCTTCTGGGTCTCGCTCGCAGAATTATACAAGATCTGTCAACATTTTCGCTATAGTACACTAGGGATATATTATTGGCCCTACGTCCATTTCGTAAGATATGTGTAAATTGGTGATCCTCAGCCACCGGGCTTCCAACACAAGCTGCTTAATTTGACTTTTTGAAAAAGCTAGGCGCCCAATACTCCTTTTCGTCCGCCTGGCCATCAAGCCAGACCAAAGAATCTGATAACAGGTCGTCTATAACAGTTTGTACACGGGCTCCATCCCAACCCAGGTTAACTCTCAACATCGAGTGGGTTATGAACCCGAGTACCTGAATAGCTTCGAGTACCGTAGACTGATCTGTGTTGAGTTCCTTGGGCACGGATCTGATCATCTGCCGCCGACCAAGGTCGATCACAGAAAAGCCTGAGCCAAGTGGTTTCAGAGCTTCAACGGCCCGGAGGATATCATCTTCACTGACATCGCTACTCCCGCCGATACTCTCGTCCTGCCTGGTGATCCGTTCCCGTACCTCCGCAACAGCAATCAACCCTCCATTTTCCTGCCTTGTTCTTCTGCAAACCTCCACAACTCTCACAGCCAACTCGAAATAAAAGTCGTTGACTGAAGTTCCTAGCATTTCAGCCCAGAAGCTACCCCCTCTGTTTGACGAGCTAGCAAGGGGATCGACGCCGATTGCCGTGCACATTCTTGCAAACTCTGCTCGAAAAGCGGGGTTTGAGCGGATGTCTTTCGCATGAGTTCGGGAGAACTGAGAGAGGGATGCCTGAAAAACGGAAAGCTGTGTCGTGAGTTCATCGATGTGAGATTTTTGAAGCAGTTGACCATGAGAAGCGTATTGTTGTGAGGTCTGAGTGTTTCTAGTAAGGGCGCCGAGCCCAACGCCCTTCCGCATATTGAGAAGGCGCAGGTGTATGGGTATGTGGGAGTTGGTTGAATGGAGTTTAGGCGGGGACTGAGGGGTGGTAAAGTGGAAGCCTTAAGGATAAGGCATTATGAGATGATACTTGCAGGCTGAGGGTTGAGAGTTACCCGGCTAGTCTATCTAACCTCGCCTTCACACACCGTTCGATTGCTTTGCTAGTCTCGAATCATGGTAAAGTTGCATGCAAGGTTGTAGCTCCCAATGATATCCCGAAGCATGGTATAAACAGTAGGTTATCAAGACAATATCGTTTGGTATTTTCTTGTGCTGCTATTGGCCTGACACTCCACCAGTCTCCCTTGCTGTCAAAGCCGTGGGCTCCCATCCCTAACCCTCGGAAAAGCTTCATTTCGGTTACCCGGCTTTCCTTGGCTCCCGCAAGTCACTAGACCCTAGTTCGGCAAATGAACCAAGCGAACAGCTGCAGCAGTCCGAGCGGACAGCCTCCCACAGCGATCTCGGGCCAAATAATGTCATAAAGATCCGGCCCAACTGGAGCCAAATCTGGACCTCTTTCCCCTCTGCAGCTGATTCGGCTAGGTTACCTCTTGACGCCGTGTCATTCCCAGGCGACTCGCAGAGCCTCCTCTTCTGACTCCCACCCTGACCTTCTCCTTTAGGCCCTTGCTTTTCTGTTCTTCCCCTCTACTGCTGTGCACACGATATGTATCATGCTTTCTTTACTCTCTTCTTCAAAGGGCAAGGGTCCGCGCGGCGGCCGGGGAACTTTATCTGCTTCTCTGGATCCTGAAGAAACCGCAGATCAAGCTAGGGTGGCCTCTCTTAATCGAGCTATTGAAATTTTGAATGAGTTGTTTCCGAACGTTGACGTCGACGAGTTCCGCCATATGCTCTCTACCTTTTCTGAAGAATCGCGATTACATGTTATCACGGAGGCGCTCTTAAAAAGGCCGAAGGATGGGAGGGTTCAGAAACGAGTTGTGGAGCCATGGGAGAAGTTTAGGTCCGAGGCATATAAAGTTGCTGCGAAGAATTTGCTGTGAGCTGGCTGCTTGCTGTTCTGTTTGATACTTTCTTTCTATCCATTTTCCCTCTCTCTTTTTTTCTTACCAACATCTCTACCACAAGCATCTACTAATGTTTTCCCGAGTAGTTACAAGGAGTTCAAAGGCTTAGCTCACTCAACGATCCGGGCTGTAATGGCTGAAAACAACTTCGACTACGCCCGCTCCCGGCTGACTCTTACGGATATTGCTGGCAAATCCTGGAGGTTCTCCTTCACTAGTTTCTTTCGTGGAGCGCGGTCTCTAATACCTCCCGAGCCAACTGTGACCACTACTGGATGTGAGGAATTGGATGATGAACTTTTTGCTTTGGGCAAGCCTACCCGGGACAGACAGGTGGATGAAGATTTGAAGGTGGCAAAGCTCCTGAATGAGACCGAACATGTTGATTTATCAGAGATGGTGGAGTGTGAATGCTGTTTTGGAGACTATCCGTGGACCGAGATCGCATCGTGTTCAGGTGGCCATTTCTTCTGCCGCCAGTGTCTGCTCCGGAGTGTCCAGGAAGGCTTATACGGACAGGGGAGAAATCTCTTGGGAGAGGTGTGCTCTGTGCGGTGTTTGTCTTGCTCCGCTTCTCCGCCATGTTCGGCCTTCGTGCCCCATGAATTGTTATTGGTTATCCTACCACCCGATATTCTACACTCACTCGAGGACAAGACGGCGGCAGAAAGTTTGGAGAGATCTGGTTTGGATTTGGCTAGGTGCCCGTTCTGCCCGTATGCAGAAGTAGTTGCTTTGGAAGAGTACCGAATAAAACGCAGTGCCAAAGTAGCTTTACTTGTTTCCGTTCTAGTATTGTTCTCCATTGCTCCGCTAGCTTTGGTGGTTTTCCTTATCCTCGTCCTTACAATAGTACTCACCCTGCGCTCACCCTCTCTAACCAGAGAAACATCAAATCCCATTCACTGGATCCTCTCATTAACTGCGTTCCGAGAACGGGTTGAAAAATCGATTGGCAGGATCCAGCGGAAACGGCGAGGTAACTTCTTTAGATGTGGAAGTGTTCGGTGCGGTCGGGATAGTTGTCTGGAGTGCGGGAGCGAGTGGGCCCCGTTCCATAAATGCTACGAGAAAGAGGAGGACAGTGTGAGGATATATGTAGAAAAGGCCATGGCAGATGCTATCAAGCGAACGGTATTGATACCTTTTATCCGGCTTTGTTTCTTATCAGGGATGAATTAGATGTGTATGAGCCTGTGATGATCAAGTGCTAACGTTGTGTAGTGCCCAATTTGCCATATCTCGTTTGTGAAATCTGATGGCTGTAATAAGCTCACTTGTCCATGCGGCTATGTTATGTGGTATGTCTGTATCTAGCTAGGTCTTTACGTTGCGATAAACCGCGCTTGCTCGCTCGAACAGCGGGGTCATTGTGCTGATCTATAACTACAGCTACGTTTGTCGAGCAGAGATAGGTAGTGAGAGCTACAAACACTTCTGCCAACACTTCCGACAAGTCCCTGGAACACCATGCGACGAATGCGACCGCTGTGATCTATACGTACAGGAAGATGAAGCAGCAGCGATCGATCGTGCAGCAGAGAAGGCAGAAGCAGAGTACTTCCGAAAGTTTAAAAAGCCTGAAGGGTGGAAATACAAGAAAAGAGACGCCCGGACTTCTAGGTCTAGGAAGGGTGATTTCCTCCGTTCTTCACGCAGCCTTCCACTTTCATGAGTGGTCTACAGTGACTGACATCAGCACACGACTACAGGCGTCAAACTATCTTGGCCAGAACTCATAGATGCGGACTTGGACCGCATCCTAGATCGGATTCTAGTTTAGGCTGACCGGCCGACATCAAAATCTTCCCTTTGCCCATGCATCCTTGTTCTGTCTGTCGGGGATGTCGAAGTGTCGGGTATCGCATTTACGGCGTTGTGTTTTTTCTGTGGAATTTTGTTTTCTATATTCAAAAATCTAGGGCTGGGACTGGTGGTGTGGTTCTTTGGTTAGCCACGACAGCCTGTATCGGTGGCGAGAATGAAGTGACGGATGGACACGAAATTAGATAGGCTGAGGCGGAAGTTAAGTTAGAAATGAGAAGGTATCTACTGTTTGTGCATTTCTCTTTCAGGCTGCTGCCACTAAACCACTGATTGTAGGTCTCGCATGAACCAAAGACCTACCACGAAAGCTATAGTAATCGAACAATATACCATGTCGTTGGGCTTGCCTCCTCTGGTGGGGTCTGGTGTTTTTTTATTTTTATATATCCCAAAAAGGCTGGGCAGCTCACTCTCTCTTTTTTGAGGCATTTTGCGCCATTTTCCAAAGTAGCATATCTGGACTACATAGCACGTTGTCGGATTATTATGACAGTTTTACTGTATCTCAAATAATGATCTGTAGAACGGTTAGGCCCCTGTGAAGGCGATTGGCGCCTGCTGCGCTACACTACTGTGCAGGCTTTGTGCACCTTTGAGATTTGCCCTTGAATTACGGGCTGGGGCCTAGCCTGCCGTTGGACGGCCTGTTGCATTATGCTCCCGTTTGGGGAATAACCTGTAGTATTGTATCATACTAGCTTGGGCCTTTGCACAGCTGGGGTTTGGTGGGCAGGGCAGTGGGACAGACTGCTTGCCTAATCTTTTGTCTACCGTTCCAGCGCTTTTTAGGATAATCCTGCTGCTGTGCCCCCTGGAGGATAGCACCCGAGCCGGGTATTCGAACTGTGTGTTTGCATAATATTATATTGTTGAGTGTGGGTTTTCTGAAACCTGGAGGAGGGTGAGCGATATTGTTGTCAAGGTATGTGGATAAGGATTTGCCGGCAACAGTGAATGGTGGCATTTTGTTAATGCGAATGGCAATGCAGAAGAGTGGGATAGAAGTAGATGGCCCGATTGACTGGTTCATGGTTCGGTTGTTGAATAGGCTTGGAGAAATATACGACACTTTTATAACTTACACCTCTGCGATCTCACTACCGTGGTTGGGTCTGAGTTCGCGGTTTGGCAACGAGGTATATACCCAATGCGCGAGGTACCCTTCTTGACAGGTGCTTGGACGTGGGTGGCGTTCGAGGAGGCTGGAAAGACAGCTCCGTTTCAGCGCAGGTCGGGGCTGGTTTTACTACAGTCAATGCGAACATAGAAACCGAGCTCATATTTTGGTGAAAGCTAGAGCAAGCCTATCATTCTAACGAGTGAGAAATGATGATGCCCGAAGTCTGACTTTAGAAGGCACATTTCAGCGCGATGGAAAAATGAGAGGGGACATGTTTGAGCGCGCTCGTGAGCACAAGAGGTGGGAAGTGCGGCAGCTATGACCAACTTAGGCATTCGAATGGCAGGTGCCCTGGAATATATGATTTACTCTGGGTAGGAGGTGTAGCTCTGTCAAGAAGATTTTGTTCCTGCTTCCCCGCATGACTTGAGACAAGAGTGCCATTTCCCATTCGAGGCACTGTACTGCATGTGCCATTTTAGAAATACTGATGTTTCTTGAAAATGGCGTATGGGGTAGAATGGGAGGATATTATTATGTTATTATAGTATTTCTGAAAATGAATGCACCTAGCGGTCCCGGCATTTTTACATTACAGCATTCAGCCCGGGGGTCGAAAACCGATTATGCAGGTTTATCGAGTGGAAAAAGGATGCAGCAACACTATCCTGAATATGGTTTGCAATACATCCCACTATATAAGCCAGGTTTACAATAGTCCAACTGAAGGCAACTTGCAGAATTAGGGAAAGTGAGATACAGGAATTTAGAAAGGGTTGTGGGGGAAAAATGAGTAACATAAAAAACGAAAAGAAAATACAACACAAAAGAGCTTCCTGTATTGCAGCGATATTACATGTGGAAAGGACAACAAGAGAAGCTATTCCATCAGAGGAGATTGCCAGGTGTCAAGATGATGATAAAGACTTCAACAACTTGGGGTTCATTCCAGCTCAAGTGGTACTGCCTGAATAGCAAGCATGCACCGCACCTGGGACAAGTGAAACTCAGGCCACTGTATAGAGCAAGGAAGGACTAGCAAATCTAGAGCTATTAGAGGTAGATAGTGGACAAGAGGAAGAGGTAGAGGGTCTTGGAGGCCAATGGTCTACGGATCGCAGAGAAAATACCTTAGAAGAGAGTATGACTCTTGTAACTGTGGTGAAAGATTGAAATCCTTGTAGTGCACTACAAGGCAAGTAGGGTGCATATTAGGAGGATGTAGTCAAAGAACTTCAAGCAGAGAGGTTTATTAAGGACAAAAATACACAATTTCTGAAAAATAGAATGACAGAACTTTTTCACCGACATCAGCATGCTGAGTATGTGACTGAAGATAATACAAGAGACTTCAGAGAAAATAGTGGTGATGCTGAAGCAAGGTGTACAGGCAGGTGGCCACTGTCTGTAACGGGGGCACTCTGTAGGAAGACGGATCCTAAGATTGCGACCGCGCCGAAGACTCAAAGTAGAAGTTAGGATCAAAATAAAGATAAAGATAATTCAAATTAGAATCAGGTGGTAAAACTTAATATCGTTAAGCCTGAAAGCTTCACTCAATAAGTTCTCTCGAGGATTGTTGGTTATCAGAATAGGGTGTCTCTCGCTTTAGTTAAGTAGAATAATGTAAAGCCAG
>Ga0307510_10004011_pt1 | contig 17255 bp, 16 predicted proteins | sample 12_EM_MG_FD_207224 | JGI IMG/M metagenome (GOLD analysis project Ga0307510, IMG submission 207224) | Populus trichocarpa ectomycorrhiza microbial communities from riparian zone in the Pacific Northwest, United States - 12_EM | ecosystem: Host-associated > Plants > Roots > Unclassified | place...
AACGTCTGTGCCTCGCCGTAGAGTTCGCGCCGTTTGGTGTCGTCGATCTCTGCGCGGGCCCGGTCGAGCACCGCGTCGAACTGCTTGTCCGACCAGGCGGTCTCGTTGTAGGAGGAGCCGCTGCGGAAGATCTGGGTGAAGAGCTGGTCGACGGGCCGGCCGGTGAACCAGTAGGTGGCCATCAGCGGCTTCTTCATCCAGATCTGTGTGTAGTAGGAGTCAGCGGAGGCTGTCTTGACCTTGATCCGGATCCCGGCGCGCTTGGCCGAGTCCTGGTAGGCGAGTGCCATCGGCGTGAACAGCGGGTCGTAGGAGGAGGTGTAGAGGTCCATCGCCAGACCCTCGTGGCCCGCCTGTTTCAGCAGGTACTTGGCCTTCTCCGGGTCGTGCTTGGGGTGCGCGGAGATGTACGCGGGGTCGCTAGGCGGTACGGGGTTGTCCCAGCCGGGGGTGCCCGCGCCCTGGAGGGCGACTTTGACGACGTGCTCGGGGTCGTAGGCGAGCTTCATCGCCTGGCGGACGCGCACGTCGGCGAAGGGCTTCTCGGTGGTGAGCATCGGGAGGACGTACCACTGGGCGTTCTTCACCCGGGCGATGGTCGCGCGGTCGGATGCGGCGACCACGCGGGCGGTCGCGAAGTCGAGGTTGGTCTGTGAGAGCAGGTCAACTTGGCCTGCCAGCAGGGCATTTGAGCGGGCCGACATGTCGGCGACCGAGTAGAAGGCGATCGCGTCGAGGACGGGGCGGCCCGCGAAGTGGTCCTTGTACGCGGTGACACGGCCGGGGCCCGCCGGTGCGAACGACTCCAGCTTGAAGGGGCCGGTGCCGATGCCGGTGCGGCCGATGGACTTGGCGCTGCCGTCCGGGATGACGTAGCAGTTGTAGTGCGTCAGCAGGCTCGGGAACTCGGCGTTCGGGCTCTTCAGCGGCACGACGAGGGTGTGGGCGTCGGGCGTGCCCAGCTTCGCGGGGTCGATGAGCGGGGCGAGGACCGCGGCCTGCGGGGACGCCGTCGCCTTGTCGAGGATGTGCCGCAGCGTGTAGGCGGCGTCGGCGGAGGTGAAGGCGCGGCCGTTGTGGAAGGCGACGCCCTTGCGGAGGCGGAAGGTCCAGGTGCGGGCCTTGGCGTCGGTCTCCCAGGACTCGGCGAGGTCGGGGGCCAGCTCACCGTTCGCGGCGACGCGGACGAGCCGGTTGTAGAGGGCGCCCAGGTACTCGTACGCGGACAGCGAGCTGGCCGGGTCGAGGGTCTCGGCGTCGGACGCGGGCGGCCGGGCGATGCGCAGGGTGCCGCCGCGGTCGGGGGCACCCTTCGCGGCGGCGGCCGGCAGGACGGGGGCGGCCTGTGCCCCACTACAGCCGGACAGCAGCCAGGACCCGCCGAGCGCGGCGGCCGAGGCGACACCCGCGGCGAGCACCGACCGGCGACCCGGGTGGTGGATGTCGGACATGTACCGACCGTCCTTGTCGCTATTCGTTCAGCCGAACGATTGAGTGAAGTTGGTGAACGATAACGAGGGGATAGTTTCCCGCCAACCCTTTGGGCGCGGAAATTAACGTCCGAAACGCACTGGTTACGCGGAGGGGGCACGGGGGGGGCACGGGGACGGCCCGCGCGGTGGCTCCGGGGACGGTCGCTCAGCCGGTGATCTCGCGGGCCCAGGGCAGCAGCGCCCGCTCCGCGAGGACGACTGCGTAGAAGAGCAGCACGCTCATCGCGCTGAGCAGGGCCATCGCGGCGAACGCGAGGGGGGTGTCGGCGTTGCCGCCGGAGGCCACGATGACGTAGCCGAGGCCCTGGTCGCCGCCCGCGAACTCGCCGACGACCGCGCCGACGACGGCCAGGGTGACGCCCAGGCGCAGGCCGATGAAGACCTGGGGCAGCGCCCAGGGGATGCGGAGTTTGCGGTAGGTCTGCCAGCGGGAGGCGGTGAGGGAGTGGGCCAGCTCGGTCAGCTCCAGGGGGACCGAGGTCAGCCCGGCCATGGTCGACACCACGACGGGGAACCAGGCGAGCAGGGCCACCATGAACACCTTGGGGGCCGTCCCGAAGCCGAGCCAGACCACGAGGAGCGGCGCCACCGCGATCTTCGGTACGGCGTTGACGGCGACCAGGAGCGGCATGACAGCCCGCTCCACGCCGCGCGAGGCGGTGAGCAGGACGGCGGTCGCGAGTCCCGCGCCCACGGCCAGGCCGAAGCCGACGGCCGTCTCGGTGAACGTCTGCCAGGTCTGCCGGAGCAGATAGCCGGGCAGCCGGCCGAAGGCACGGACGACGTCGGGCGGTGACGGCAGCAGGAACGGCCGGATGCCGAAGGCGACGGTCGCCAGCCACCATCCGGCCAGCGCGCACACCGCTGCCAGGAGCGGCGGTCCCGCCGCCAGGACGCGTCTCACGCCGGGGGCCTGCGGCCGATGGTCGAGTAGGTGAAGTGCCCGCGCACCAGCAGCCGGGGATCGGCCACCAGCCGGTCCAGCTCGTCGAGTTGGGCCTCCGTCATGCCTGCCGCCAGGAAGTCCTCCCGCGCCTGCGCGATGTTCGCGCCGATCAGCAGGGCGCCCGCGGTGCCGCCCGGCCAGGACCGGGCCTGGATCACGGTGTCCACGCCGGTCAGGCCCGCCTCCAGCATGGCGGCGGGCACGCGACCCGCCCAGGTGGGGTCGTTGCCGTGGGCGGGCAGGACGCGTTCGACGAGCAACTCGTGGTAGCGGTCGACCAGTTCGGCCGCCTCCCGCGTCGGGGCCGCCAGCACCAGCTTGCGGAAGGTCGTCTCGAAGTCCTCCACCACCAGTGCGCCACCGGGTGCGAGCGCCGCCGCCAGCCTCCGGAGCACGGCTTCCCGTCCGGGCAGGTGCAGCAGCACCAGCCGGGCGTGGATCACGTCCCAGGGGCTGTCCGGCACCGGTTCGTCCTCCAGGTCGTGCACCAGCACGTCGTAGGGCGGACTCGGGGGCAGATGACGGGTGTTGACGTCGGTGGCGAGCACCCGCCCGGTCGGCCCCGTCGCGCGGGCGAGCCAGGCGGCGATGCTGCCGCCCCCGGCGCCGGTCTCCAGACAGCGCAGGCCGGTCAGGTTACCGAGGGAGGTCAGCCGCGAGATCGTGAACTCGTCCAGGATCGCGGGGAGTTGGCCGTGCCGGTCGGCGGCTTCCGGGTGGTCGTTGTCGAAGACGTACGGGAGCGGGGTCTCCAAGTCCGTCAACTCCCCTTCATGGCCGTGAAGTCGACGACGTCCTGCGGTGTCATCCCCGGCTGGACGACTCCGGCGTTCTGGAGGCTGGTGATCGCCCGCCGCATCCGCGCCTCGGTGATGAGCCCGATGGACGACTCGCCCTCGGCCGTCACGGACGGGGTCATCAGCTTGATCTCCGCGGTCGCGGCCGCGGCGTCCGTCTCCGGGTGCTTGGCGTGCAGCAACTTCCCGGCCTCGTCGGGGTGTTGGATCGTGTACTTCAGTCCCTTGAGCAGGGCGGTGCGGAAGCGCTTGACCAGGTCCGGCTTCTTCGCGGCGATGGAAGCCGTCGTGACGGTCGCGTTGCCGTACAGGTCGGGCAGGTAGGTGCTGTACGGGAACACCTCCACATGCTTCGACCTGGCCTGCACGGTGGCCTTCTCGATGGTGGGCCGGCCGATCAGGAACGTGCTGAGCGCGTCGGCCTTCCCGCTCGCGAGTGCCGGGCCCAACTGGACGGGCTGGACGGCGATCCAGTGGATTCCCGCGGAGTCGATGCCGGCGAGCTTGGCGTAGCCGGGGAAGAGCAGCTGGTTCACGGAGTTGGCGGCGGCCGCGATCCGCTTGCCCTTGAGGTCCTTCGGAGTGGTGATGCCCGAACCCCGCATCGCCATGATGGAGACGAGGGTCCGCTGGTGGATGGCGAGTACGGCGCGGAAGTCGCGGTAGGCCGTGGAGTTCTTGGCCCCTGCGGAGATCATCGCGCCCGTGAAGTCCAAACTCGTGAACTGCGCATTTCCGGAGGCGAGGGCCTTGAGATTCTCGCCCGTGGCCTTTCCGAGTTCGATCTTTACGTCGATTCCCGCCTGCCGGAAATACCCTTTCTGCTCGGCCACCCAGGCGAAGGCGTCCCGTCCCGCCGCGCCGAAGGCGGTGACGTAGGTGATGTGATCCTTGGCCGAACTCGGGCTCTTGGAAGGGGAGTTGGAGCCACAGGCTGCGGCGGCCAGTAACGTGGCCGCCGCGCAGAACACCGTCGCTGTGCGGTATGAGCGGATCATGCGACCTTCCCTGAGGGGGAATGGGTGGGGGGACGGCGGCACTTGGTGGGGCTTTATCGCCGGGGTCGCGATCCGGAAAATCGTACGCGCGCGTGCCACAATCCAGCAGAGCGATTTTCGGTATTCCGCGCACGGCGGCCGACGGGAGTCGACGCGTGATCCAACTACGGGGTGTGTCCAAGGAGTTCGCGCATCGGAGGGGCTCCGTCGAAGCGCTTCACGGCATCGATCTGGAGGCGGCCGACGGTGAGTTCGTGGCGGTCGTCGGGCGGTCCGGCTGCGGGAAGTCGACGTTGCTGCGGCTGATCGCCGGGCTGGTGCCGCCGACGCGGGGCGAGGTCCTGATGGGCGGCCGGGCCGTCACGGGGCCGCGCCGCGACTGCGCCGTCCTCTTCCAGCGTCCGGCGCTGCTGCCGTGGCGGTCGGTGCTGGACAACGTGCTCCTGCCTGCGGAGATCTCGGGCGACCGGAAGAACGGCTCGCGCGAACTGGCGCTGGGACTGATCGGGACGATGGGCCTCGACGGCTTCCAGCGCCGTCTGCCGCACGAGTTGTCCGGCGGGATGCAGCAGCGGGTCGCGCTGTGCCGGTCGCTCATGCAGCGGCCCCGGGTGCTGCTGATGGACGAGCCGTTCTCCGCGCTCGACGCGCTCACCCGGGACGAGTTGTGCGCCGAGTTGCAGCGCACGCATCGCGAGCATCCGTCCACCGTCGTCCTCGTCACGCACTCCGTGGACGAGGCGGTGCTGCTCGCCGATCGGGTGGTCGTACTCACGCCCCGGCCCGGCCGGATCCGTACCGTCCTCGACATCACCCTGCCCCGGCCGCGCACCCGCACCAAGGCCGACGAGGCCGAGCAACTGGCCCGGCGGGCGGCCGAGTTGCATGCACTGCTCTTGGACAGCGAGAGCTGATCCCCCTCCGCGCGGCCGCCTCACGGTCAACTGCCGTCTCACACTGCCCTGTTGACATCACACAGCGGGCGCATAGCGTGTCCTGCGCACAGCATGTCGCACAACATTCGGGATCTCGAACAGGAGGGGAGTGGCGGAGGGACACCGCCGCTCCGACTCCCAACTCCTCGACATGCGAAGGACATTGGTGATGACCCCACCCCTGGGCAGACGTCAGTTGCTCGCGGCCGCAGGTGCCACCTCGGCGGCCCTGGCCCTCAGCGGCGGTGGCGGCACCGCGCACGCCGCCACCGGAGCCGCACCGACACTCCCTCCGGCCCGCCCCTTCCCGCTCACCGCCGTGACCCTGCTGGAGAGCCCCTTCCGGGACAACCAGCGCCGCAACTCGGCCTATCTGCGCTTCGTCGACGTCGACCGGCTGCTGCACACCTTCCGCACCAACGTCGGACTGCCCAGCAGCGCCCAGCCCTGCGGCGGCTGGGAGGGCCCGGACGTTGAACTGCGCGGCCACTCCACCGGCCATCTCCTGTCCGGCCTCGCCCTCGCGTACGCCAACACCGGTGACACGGCCCTGCGCGACAAGGGGCGGGCCCTCGTCGCCGAGCTGGCGACGTGTCAGGCGGCTTCCCCCGCCGCCGGTTTCGGCGAGGGGTATCTGTCCGCGTTCCCGGAGAGCTTCTTCGACCGGCTGGAGGCCGGGACGGGGGTGTGGGCGCCGTACTACACGATCCACAAGATCATGGCGGGGCTGGTCGAGCAGTACCGGCTGGCCGACGGCGACCAGGCCCTGGACGTCGTGCTCCGGCAGGCCCACTGGGTCGACGCGCGCACCGCGAAGCTGTCGTACGAGCAGATGCAGCGGGTGCTGGAGACCGAGTTCGGCGGGATGAACGACGTGTTCGCCGATCTGCACGCCCTCACCGGTGACCGCACCTGGCTCGATGTCGCCGAACGCTTCACCCACGCCCGGGTCTTCGACCCGCTGGCCCAGAGCGAGGACCGGCTCGCCGGACTGCACGCCAACACGCAGATCCCGAAGATGGTCGGTGCGCTGCGGCTGTGGGAGGAGGGGCTGCCCGAGCGGTACCGCACGATCGCCGCGAACTTCTGGCAGATCGTCACCGGCCACCACTCGTACGTCATCGGCGGCAACAGCAACGGCGAGGCCTTCCACGAACCGGACGTCGTGGCAGGGCAGTTGTCGGACAACACCTGCGAGAACTGCAACAGCTACAACATGCTCAAGCTGACGCGGCTGCTGCACCTCCACACGCCGGAGCGCGTCGAGCTCCTCGATTTCTACGAACGGGCTCTGTTCAACCAGCTGTTGGGCGAGCAGGACCCGGACTCCGAGCACGGCTTCAACATCTACTACACCGGTCTGGCACCGGGTTCCTTCAAGCGCCAGCCGTCCTTCATGGGCACGGACCCGAACGCCTACTCAACGGACTACGACAACTTCTCCTGCGACCACGGCACCGGCATGGAGACGCACGCCAAGTTCGCCGACACGATCTACACGCACGACGAACGCGCCCTGCTGGTCAACCTGTTCATCCCCTCGCAGGTCATCTGGCGCGAGCGGGGCATCACCTGGCGGCAGACCACCGGCTTCCCCGACCACGCCAGTACCACCCTGACGGTCACCGCCGGCCACGCCACGCATCGACTGCGCGTGCGCATCCCGGCCTGGGCCGCCGACGCCCGCGCGACCCTCAACGGCCGTATGCTGCCCGACCGTCCGAAGCCCGGCAGCCGGCTCACCCTGGAGCGCGCGTGGCGCACCGGCGACAGGGTCGAGGTGTCGCTGCCGATGCGTACCGTCGTGGAAGCGACCCCCGACGACCCCGACGTACAGGCGGTACTGCACGGCCCGGTGGTGCTGGCGGGGGCGTTCGGCGATCGAGCCGATCCCTGGCTGTCACGCCTGGACGTCGACTCCGTACGGCAGGAGTCGTCGGACCCCCTGCGCTTCACCGCCCGCGCCGACGACGCGGACGTGACCCTGCTGCCGATCGCCCGCGTCCACCACCAGCACTACTCGGTGTACTGGCTGACCGGTCAACCACCTCCCCCTCCCCCGGAGTTCGCCGCCTGGCACCGCTTCGACGAGACTTCGGGGACCGCGGCGTCCGACGCGACGGGCCATGGCCGTACGGCCCAACTGGTCGGCGGTGCCTCGTGGTCGACGGACGGCCGCCCGGGTGGCGCGGTCGCGCTGGACGGGGTCGACGGTCATGTCGCCCTCGCCGAGGACCTGTTGGCGGGCGCCTCCGCGTACTCGCTCGCCGCCTGGGTCCGGTTGGACGGTCGACCGGGCGCCTGGAGCCGGATCTTCGATATCGGTACCGGCGTCACGGCCAACATGTTCCTGACCCCGCTCAGCGGCGACGGCACCCTGCGGTACGCGATCACCGCGGGCGGGGCGGGCGCCGAGCAGCGCATCGACGCCGACCCGCTGCCCACCGACCGCTGGGTGCACGTGGCGGTGACGTACGGCGACGGGACCGCCGTCCTGTACGTGGACGGCGCCGAAGTCGGCCGGAACGCGGCCGTCACCGTGGAGCCGCGTCGCTTCGGCAACCACATCCGCGCCGGGTACATCGGCAGGTCGCAGTACGCCGATCCGTACCTGAAGGGCACGGTCGACGACTTCCGGGTCCACGGCAGGGCGCTGAGCGCCGCCGAGGTGGCGACGCTGGCGCAGACTCCGTCGATGTGACCCGGGGGGCGGCCGTCACTCCCCCGCGAAGGCCCTCTCCAGGGCCGCGAGGTCGAACTTGCCCATCTTCATGAAGGCCTCCGTCGCCCGGGCGACCTTCGCGGGGTCCGGGTCGGTGATCATGTCGATCAGCCGGGTGGGAACGACCTGCCAGGACACGCCGAACCTGTCCTTGAGCCAGCCGCAGGGACCGGGCTCGCCGCCGTCGGTGAGCTTGGTCCAGTAGTAGTCGATGTCCTCCTGGTTCTCGCACGGGATCTGGAAGGAGACCGCCTCGGTGAACTTGAACTCCGGGCCGCCGTTCAGCCCGACGAACTTCTGGCCGAAGGCCGTGAACTCCACGGTGAGCACCGAGCCCGCCGGTTGCGGGGCGCCCTCGCCGTAGTGGCTGATGCGGCCGATGCTGGAGTTCTTGAAGATCGACACGTAGTGGTGGGCGGCTTCCTCGGCCTGGCCGTCGAACCAGAGACACGTGGTGAATCCGTCGGTGGGTGCGTCGGTGGTCATGAGCTCCTCCATGGGCTCCAGGGGGCATCGAACACGGTCATCTGTATCGACTGGGGCGAGCCGCGAAACTCATCGGTCGCCTGCCGAACAGTTCAGGTGTCCTATCCCCTGCGGGGCGCGCCCAGCCCCCACCGGCGCAAGGGCACCGGCTGACCCGTCTGCTCACGGCGAATCTGCTGAGGGCCTAGAAATCCCCAGGCCGGGGCGTTGTCGGCCGACAGTGGAGACAGGTCACGACACCTTCGACACCCTGGACAAGGAGTGCCCATGTCTCCACTCACGGCCGGTTTCGCACCGGCCCTCATGCCACGCGCCGAGGAGCTCGACACCCCGTCCTCCCACTTCGACGACCACCTCGCGGCCCAACTCCTCGGGCAGCGGATCGTCTTCCTCGGCACGCAGGTCGACGAGGTCTCCGCGAACCGGGTCTGCGCCCAGTTGCTGCTCCTGTCCGCGGAGGACCCGCGCACGGACATCAGCCTGTACATCAACAGCCCGGGCGGCTCGGTGACGGCGGGCCTCGCGATCTACGACACGATGCAGCTGATCCCGAACGACGTCTCGACGCTGACGATGGGCTTCGCGGCGAGCATGGGCCAGTTCCTGCTCAGTGTCGGCACCCACGGCAAGCGTTACGCCCTCCCCAACGCGCGGGTCATGATGCACCAGCCGTCGGCGGGCATCGGCGGCACCACCGCCGACATCGAGATCCAGGCGGAGAACCTGGAGTTCACCAAGAAGACCGTCGAGCGGATCGTCGCGCGGCACACCGGCCAGAGCGAGGAGACCGTCCGCCGCGACGGCGACCGCGACCGCTGGTTCACGGCCGAACAGGCCAAGGAGTACGGCATGGTGGACCGGGTCATCGCATCGCTGGACGATGTGCGCCCGGCCGCCTCGAAGCGACGGATGGGGCTCTGACATGGGGACGTACACGATTCCGAACGTCGTCGAGCGGACCCCGAACGGCGAGCGTTCGTACGACGTGTTCAGCCGGCTGCTGTCGGAGCGGATCATCTTCCTCGGCACCGAGATCGACGACGGTGTCGCCAACGTCGTCATCGCGCAACTCCTCCATCTGGAGTCGTCGTCACCGGAGAGCGAGATCGCGATCTACATCAACTCGCCCGGCGGATCGTTCACTTCGCTGATGGCGATCTACGACACGATGACGTACGTACAGACCCCGATCTCGACATTCTGCGTCGGTCAGGCCGCGTCGACGGCGGCCGTACTGCTGGCCGGCGGGGACCCCGGACGGCGGTCCGTCCTGGAGCACGCGCGTGTGCTGCTCGGCCAGCCGGCGAGCGGCGGGCAGCGCGGCATGGTCTCCGATCTCGCCCTCCAGGCGAAGGAGATGGTGCGGATCCGCTCCCAGGTGGAGGAGGTGCTGTCGAGGCACACCCACCACGACATCGCCACGCTGCGCGCCGACATGGACCGCGACAAGGTGTTCACCGCGCAGGAGGCCGTGGCGTACGGCCTGGCCGACGAGGTGGTCAGCCGACGCCTCGGCCCGCTCTGAGCGGCACTGTCAGGCGGCGACCAGACTGAGCTGCCCGTTGTACGGCGAAGTGACCCTGCCCTGACGCCTGTTGCGATGCTGACCGAGTTCGTCCTGGGCCAGCGACAGCAGGTCACCCAGGTCGAGACCGAGAGCGTGGGCGGCGGCCGCGAGGACCTCCGAGGAGGCCTCCTTGCGGCCCCGCTCCACCTCCGAGAGATACGGCATGGAGATCCGGGCGGCGTCGGCCACATCCTTCAACGTGCGCTCCTGGGCGAGGCGTTCGCGTCGTAGGACGTCACCGACCAGGTCGCGCCACAGAGGTTCCTTGGGCGCGGGAACCTGTGGCTCCGGCAGGTGAGGGGCCGGCTCGTGCGGGCGCAGCGGAATCACGCGGGCTTGGTACGGCGCTTGGTTGCTCACCCCCTCAGACTAAAAGCCTTGGACGTGAGGGCAAGGGATCAGCATTCTGCCCTGGGGGGAATCGCCGATACGAAAGGGTGCCTGAACGGTGCTGCGCGACACGTTCGACACGGTGGCCGAGCGCTACGACCGGGCGCGCCCCCGGTATCCGCGCCCCCTGGTCGACGAACTGGCCCGTACGGCGAGCCTCGGCCCGGACAGCCGGGTCCTGGAGATCGCCCCCGGCACCGGTCAACTCACCGTCCCGCTCGCCGAGTTCGGCTGCCGGCTGACCGCCGTGGAGCTGGGTGCGTCGCTCGCGGCGGTGGCACGGCGCAATCTGAACGCCTTCCCGCGGGTGGACGTGCAGGTCGCGGACTTCGAGCTGTGGGAGGTGCCGGACGAGCCGTTCGACCTGGTGGCGATCGCGACGGCGTACCACTGGTTCGATCCTGGGAGGTTCCTCGCGAGGGCGGCGTCCGCGCTGCGCCCAGGCGGGCAGCTCGCGGTCGTCACCACGCACCATGTGGCGGGCGGCACCCAGGACTTCTTCGACCGGATGCAGCGCTGCTACGAACGCTGGGACCCGGCCACCCCGCCCGGTCTGCGGAGTCCCACCGAGGACGAAACGGCGACGGACACCGGGGAGTTCGAGCGTTCCGCGCACTTCGCGGACGTCACGGTGTGGCGCGGTGCGCGGGAGATCACGTACACGACGGACGAGTACCTCGACGTCGTGCTCACGTACTCGGGCCATCTCGCGCTGGACGAGCCCTCGCGCCAGGGCCTGCTGGCCTGTCTGCGGGAGCTGTTGGAGACGCGGTACGGCGGCCGGGTCACCAAGCGGTACCTCCACGAGCTGATCACGGCCACCCGGACCGGGGCGTGACCTCCTAGCGGTCCTCGCCGCTCAGGTACACCACGGCGCGCACCCGCTTGCCGACCGGTACCCGTTCGACGCTCACCTGCGCGGCCAGGGCGTGGACTATCTCCAGGCCGTGCCGGCCGATGCGCTCGGGGTCCCGGGCGAAGAGCCGGGGCAGGGCGACACTACTGTCGCAGACGGACACCGTCACCGAGGTGTCCGTGCCCTCCAGCTCCAGGATGTACGGGCCGTTGCTGTGCCGGTCCGCGTTGGTCACCAACTCGCTGACGACCAGGAGCAGTTCGCCGTCGGACTGGTCGTCGATCGTGGCGCACCACTCGGTTCTCAGCTGTTCGAGGAACTGGTGGGTGAAGTGCCGGGCCGCGGAGATGCAGCCCGGTTCGCCGGTGTAGTGCGCCGCCCGCCGCAGCGGTTCCACGGGCACGTCGAAACGAGTCGGTATCACTACCCCGTCCCGGTGGTCGATCATGCGTGTCTCTCTCGGAAGGCGGCACTGCCGGTCGCTGTCGTACCAGTGCTCGTACCCAGCCCCACGCCCGGCAGTCCCCCCGATCAGAGTGACGGTGAAATCGACCCCGGCGAAACCGGCGCGCTGAAGCTGGACGACGAGGTCGTGGTCGTGTCGGAGGCCAACGATTCGGGTGGGGAGGACGAGGCCGAGGAGGCGGAGGAGGCTGCCGACGACTCCGTCGACGGCGGCTCGGAGGACGGGGAGTCCGGACTCGACGGGGGCTCCGAGCTCGGCGACGAGGAGGACGGCGCGCTCGACGTCGGCGGGCACGGGCTGGTGGACGTCCCGGGCGTTCCCGGGGTCCCCGGCGCACCGGAGGACGCGGAGGCGCACGGCGACGGGGAGTTGGAGGACGGCGAGGTCGGCGGGGACACGGTCACCGAGGGGCTGGCCGGGTTCACCGGCGCCGGGGTCTTGTGGTCGTGCTTGCCCGTGTCGCCGTGGTGGCGGCCGAACCAGTGGTGGTTGTCGGGGTCGTAGATCACGAAGATGTTGATGATCTGGGGTGCGGGGGTGACCACGACGACGTTCTGCGGGCGGTACGAGGACCAGGTGTCGCCGGTGCGCTTCGGGGTGGTCTGCTGGGCGACGGGCGGCGACAGCGGGTTGCCGCAGGCGCAGCGGACGCGGGGCACGCCGTGGTTGTCGACGAGGACGGCGGTGCCGGCCTGGAGGACGGCCTGGTAGCTGGTGGCGGCGCCGTCGCGGTAGCCGTGGTTGGTGACACGGGTGTCCATGCGCAGTTGTACGGGGGTGAGCGAGCGCAGGTAGGCGGGGACTCCGGCGGGCTGGACGCCGGCGACGGACGCGAACGCCGCGTTCTTGGCGGGGGTCGCCTGGAGGGCCTTGATCTGCTTCTCGACGTCACAGCTGGAGACGTTCTGGGTGCCGCCGTAGAGGCCGGGGGCGCCGCCGTCGACGCCGCGTACCGCGTTCACCGGTTCCGAGGCGGTGGGTGAGGCGGAGACGGGCGGGGCGGAGTTCTCGGTCGCGGTGGACTCCGTGAACGGGTCCGGGCCGGTCTTGGCCGCGGACTGGAGGAAGACCTCGCCCTTGCCCGCCGAGTTGCCCGAACCGCCGTCGGAGCGGGTGAAGACGAGGCCCAGAACCACGGCGGCCACCACGACGGCCGTGAGGATCGCGACACGCGGCACCGACTTCCACCAGGGCCGGTGCGGCTCCGGCGCTCCCGCCCCGCCGCCGCCCGTGGGCTGCGAGGGCGGGCCCGAAGGCGGCTGGGAGGGTCCCGACAGCGGGCCGGAGGGCGGTCCGGTGGGGCGGCCTGAAGACGGAGGTTCGACGCTCACGAGCTCTTCTTCCCGACGCGGCTCAGGCGGCATTTCAGATGGTTCATGCCGCTTCATCCACAACGCACCCATTGTGTGCTCCGGTCCCGGTCCCCTCGCAAGCCGACGCGGACGGCCCTCCCGGCGGGCGCGCTCCCCGGCCGCTGCTTAGCGTGGCCGTGTGATCCCCCGAACCCCCTCTGACCAGGCAGTGGCCCGCCACGGCTGGATCCAGGCGCTCGGCACGGTGCTGGCCGGACTGCTCAGCATGGGCCTGGTGTCCGCGCTGGGCCTGTGGGCGGCGGGCGCCACGGACCTCCCGGACGGCGCGTTCCCCCGGGTCGTCACGGCCACGGTGGTGACGGCCGTGGGCGGCACCGTCAAGCTCACCGGCAACGCGGGCGACCTGGCCGACACCAAAGCAGGCCTGACCGTCATCCCCCTCTCGGTCACCTTGACCGGCGCCCTGATGACCGCGGCGGGTTTCCTACGGCCCCTGCGGCACCGCGCGGTCGCCTCGGGGGCGGAACTGGCCGGCTGGGCCGCCCGCATCGCCGTGCTGTGGCTGCTCGCCCTGATCGGACTGGCCCTGGGCGCGCGTCAGAAGTTCTCGGTCTCCCTGGGCACCGGAACCCTCGGCGACATCGGCGACCTGCTCGGCACGTCGCCCGAGGTCGGCTTCGCGGCGGACGTGCCGCAGACGGTCCTGTTCGGCCTGCTGTGGCTGGCAGGGGTATTGCTGCTGGCCCTCCTGGTCTCCCCCGGCGCCCCGCTCCCCGCCCGCCTCCTCCGCTTCCACGCGTCGGTACGCCCGGCCGCGTTCGCCGTGGTGGCCCTGCTCCTCGCCTACGTGGCGCTCGGCGTCGTCCTGGCCCTCGTCGTGGCGGCGACACGCGGCTACGCCGCCCAGACCTTCGCCCTCATCCTCCTGGGCATGCCGAACCTGGTCTGGCTGGCGCTCACGATCGGCCTGGGCGCCACCTGGAACGGCCGGGTGGACGGCCCCTTCGGCCTCCCCGTCCCACGCCTCCTGAACGAGGTCCTGCGCACCCCGGACGTCTCCACCCTGAACCTGCGTTCACTGGCCGCCCACGACAGCGGCGTGTGGTGGCTCCTGGCCGTGAACGCGGTCCTGCTCCTGACCGCGGCCTTCCTGATGGCCGCCCGCTCCCCGGCCCACGTACGCGCCTGGCAGCACGCCGTCCACCTGGCGATCGCCTTCGCTCTCGCGGTCCTCATGATCTGCCTGGTCGGACGGATCTCGGCCCACTACGGCCTCTCCCTGCTCGGCATCGGCGACGTGGGCGGCGGCCTGTCGGGAGACCTGTTCCTGAAGCCCGAACTGTGGTCGGCAGTGGGGCTGGCAGCGCTATGGGGCCTGATCGCGGGCTTCCTGGGAGCGCTGCTGGCGAGACCGGTGCACCGGCGGGGCGAGGTCGAAATTCCCGCACAGTCGCAGCGCCCGGCGTGAAAGTGTGCGCGACATGCCACTGACTCTCGAAGACCGCCTGACCATCACGGAGTTGATCGCACTGCACGGCCACCTGGTCGACGAGGGCGAACTCGACCGCGCCGCCGAGGTGTTCACCCCGGATGTCGAATACGACCTCACCGACTTCGGCCAGGGCACACTGAAGGGCCTCACCCAACTCACGGACGCGTCCCTGGCGTTGGGCGCCGGGAATCCTGTCGCCCATCACGTCACCAACGTAGTGGTGGAGGAGCTGGCGGACGGCCAGGTCCGGGTGCGGTCGAAGGGGCTGGGCATCAGGACGGACGGCTCGTGCGGATCGGTGACGTACGTGGACACGGTGGTGCGGGTGGAGGCGGGGTGGCGGATCGCGCGCCGGAGGCTGGAGGCGCGGCGGGCGCCGCTGAACGGGTTGACGCCGGGCACTGAAGCGCCCCTTTAGGGGCGCGGGACTGTATCGATATGCGGCTCCGCCGCGTGGGCGCGACCAGCCCCAACGCGCCCGCAGACGAAACACTTCAGTCACGCCGCCTAAAGACCGGCTCGGCCCACCGGGGCGGCGCAGGCGGCCCCTCATCCCGCCCCCGAGCCACCGCCACCCGCAGGTCCACCTCGGTGGCAGCATGCCCGGCCTCGCCCCCGCGCAGCTCCGTGACAAACGCCAAACAGGACTCGTACCGATCATCAGGACTCTTCGCCAACGCCTTCGCGAAAACCCCGTCGACATGCCCCGGCAGACCGGACCGAGCCTCACTGACCGCCGGAGGCATGTCGTACTGGTGGGCCCAGAGGAGCGCCATGTCATCGTCCCGCCGGAACGGCGGCCGCCCCGCGAGGGTCTCGTAGACGACGCACGCCAGCCCGTACACGTCGCACCGCCCATCGACCGGCCGCCCCGAGATCTGCTCAGGAGCCACATAGTCGAGCGTGCCCACGAACTGCCCGACAGTCGTGAACCCGGTAAGCGACAGCGACTTCTTCGTCAGACCGAAGTCGGTCAGATAGACGTGCTCCGGGTGGTCGCTGTCGGTTCCACGCGCCACCAGGATGTTCCCGGGCTTCACATCCCGGTGGACCAGCCCGTGTTCGTGGGCCGCGTCCAGCGCGGACGCGACCTGCGTGGCGATACGCGCCGCCGTCGGGAGCGCCAACGGGCCCTCCCGGTCCAGGAGATGACGCAGGTCGCTGCCGGAGACGTAGCGCATCGCGATGTACAGGACGCCGTCCGTCTCGCCCGCCTCGAAGACGGGGACGATGTGCGGGTGGTCGATCGCGGCGGCGACCCGGGACTCGTGGGTGAAGCGTTTGCGGAAGGTGTCGTTGCGGGCGAGTTCGGGGGCGAGGAGCTTGAGGGCGACCGTGCGGTCGAGGCGGAGGTCGTGGGCGCGGTAGACGACGGCCATGCCGCCGCGGCCGATCTCGTCCTCGATGCGGTAGCCCGCGATCTGCTGCCCGATCAGCTCGGAGGGGCGGCCGGAGAAGAGGCTCGCGTCACGGGCCATCGGGGCTCACGACCTGGGTGGGGGCGTGCCCGGGGTCGGCCGGTTCGGCGTGGGGTCCGTCGTCCGAGGCGTACGTGCTGAGGCGGGTGCCGTCGCCGTGGACCCAGCGTTCGTGGTCGGAGTCGTAGAGCCAGACGGATTCGCCGTCGACGACCACGCCGATCCGCAGGCCCTTGGTGCGGGCCTGGAACGTGGCGCCGTCGAGGCCGCCGCCCGCGAGCTCCTCGACGGCGCCGCGGTAGCGGGCGAGGGCCTGTTCGGCGCGGGCGAGCAGCGGGCGTGGGTCGGCGGTGCGGGTGAGGGGGCCGCCGGCTGCCGGTGGGTCCTGGGAGACAGAGATGAGGTGGCGGCCGTCGACCCAGGCGGACCAGCCGTTGGAGCACAGGGCGTGGGCCCAGTCGCCGCGCCGTTCCAGCAACTGGACCGGGAGCAGCGCGTCGAGCGGCACGGTGGGGCGGGCGGGGTCCGGGGCCTCCCAGGCGGGCATCCCGTGCTCGGGGACGACGTGCGTGGGCCGGAAACCAGGGGTCGTCATCGTGGCGGCCCCTATTTCCGCATCACGGCGGGTTCGTGCCGCCGCAGCAGCCGGGACACCAGGTAGCCGAAGAGCAGCGACAGCACGACCAGCATGCCCATGTTGAGCAGCCACACCCCGGCCGAGTGCCGGAACATCGGATCGCCGGTCAGCTCGCCCGGCACGATCCGGGCCAGCCCGATGGTGCCGGCCATCCCGCCGAGCGCCCAGCGCGAAGGCGCCAGCCAGGAGAGCTGTTCGATGCCCGGTACGCCGTGCAGTTTCAACAGGGCGCCGCAGAAGACCACTTGGACGATGGCGAGCAGCACGAGCAGCGGCATCGTCACCTCCTCCTTGCGCACCGTCGCGGAGACCAGCAGCCCGAGCATCATCGCGGTGAACGCCAACAGGGCGACGGCCACGGTGATTTCGATGAGGGGTGGCATCAACACCCCTTCGCCACCGGGCGCGTTGAGGTCGACGCCGAACAGTCCGACCAGCGTGAGCACCACGGCCTGCGCCACGGTGATCGCGCCCAGGACGACGACCTTGGAGAGCAGATACGCCGATCTGGACAGGCCGACGGCTCTCTCGCGCCGGTAGATCGCGCGTTCCTTGACGAGTTCGCGCACGGCGTTGGCCGCGCCGGTGAGCACACCGCCGACGCACAGGATCAGCAGCGCGTTCATCGCCGTCTCCCGGGTCAGCTCGCTCCCGGCGAGCGCGCGGGCCATCGCGCCCATGACGAACGGCAGCGCGATCATGATGACGAGGAAGGTCCGGTCGGCGGCGAGGGCCGCGG
>Ga0307510_10004012_pt1 | contig 17254 bp, 22 predicted proteins | sample 12_EM_MG_FD_207224 | JGI IMG/M metagenome (GOLD analysis project Ga0307510, IMG submission 207224) | Populus trichocarpa ectomycorrhiza microbial communities from riparian zone in the Pacific Northwest, United States - 12_EM | ecosystem: Host-associated > Plants > Roots > Unclassified | place...
ACGAGGGCAAGCCGCCTACCACCTACGAGGGCAAGCCGCCTACCACCTACGAGGGCAAGCCGCCTACCACATACGAGGGCAAGCCGCCTACCACATACGAGGGCAAGCCGCCTACCACATACGAGGGCAAGCCGCCTACCACCTACGAGGGCAAGCCGCCTACCACCTACGAGGGCAAGCCGCCTACCACATACGAGGACAAGCCACCTAGCACCTACGAGGGCAAGCCGCCTAGCACCTACGACTCGGACAAGCCAAGTGGCTATGGTTCTGGTACCACCGATTCATATGGCAGTGACACTAAGCCCCCAGGCAGCTACGACTCTGACAAGCCACACACTTACGGTTCTAGCACCACTGATTCGTACGACAGTCACACCAAGCCTCCTGGCAGCTACAGCAGCAAGCCGCCGGACAAGCCAAGTGGCTATAATCCCGGCGCAGCCGATTCCTATGGCAGTGGCAACAACCCTCCTGGTGGCTACGGTAACAAGCCGCCTGGAACCGGTCAAGAAGATTACGTCGACAAGGGTCTCAATTATGTAGCCCAGAAAGCTGGAGTTCGTGCGGTACGTGTAGGAAGCACTCATACATCCTGTTCAAGGTAATGATAATGGCGTCGCAGGACGAGGGCCTTCTTAAGAAGGTTGGTGATCAAATTCGCGGAAGTCTTCCCAAGTTTGGTGGTACGTCACTGCAATACCTGAAAGTTTTGCATCTGTCATGCTGACGTCCCTGTAGGTTCTTGAATGGCGTATAATGTAGGATTGGCAGGATCTGGTGAGACACCGTAGTGACGGACTTGATTGTTACTGTAAATGGGGGAAAATGTTTGTACGTCAGCTGTTATCGGAACGAATTAGGAGTTGTGTTTACTGGAAGACGAGATGGTCGAACATGTTAGACCTGACGAAGGCAGGTGATGCTGTCGTTGGTTGGTTGGCGCCACCCTATCTTGCGTAGTTGCATGAGCACTGCTAGCGAAGGAGTCTGACTCTCAGTTATCAGGCTCTGTGAACAGGGCCACAATGATGTCAAATCATCCCCGACGCCGTACATCACTACTAGTGGTCTCTGAACTCTCCGTTCCTGTGTCCTTTCAATGATAGCCGAAACTTGCGTCATAATCATGGCAATGGCCCAGAACATACGCGCTGGCAGACGGATATGCAGGAGAACGAGGCTAACCAGTGGTTAACCACTGAGTACTGAGTAACCGTGCTATCCGACGATGCCTGCTGTAGGACCATTATATTGCGGAATGCTGCAAGTGCCAACTGAAGCCAATACAATCGCTAGATCTGGCTCTGTTTCTGGACAACCCATGGGCTTTCGGTTCGGAATTGCTGATGGTTGTCTGCAGATTTGTAGGCCGCATGATGATGCAGAGACGGACAGAGACGGACAGAGACGGATGCCAGTGTCTGCGAACGCCGTGTGAAGGGTCAGACCGGTCAGCCATGACCGGACCGTCCGAGCCGGAGACCACTCCTTTGTTTCCTTCCTTGCCACGAGGACCAGATCGCGGATCGTCCGAGGCAGACCCATCCGATCCCCTCACTCTCGCGATTTATGATAAATAAGCTTTTCTCGCTATCTCTGGTTAATACGCGTCTTATTAGCGGATATTGACCGCAAGCGTCCTCCAAAGCTCTTCCCGTGAACCACATTTAGATATTCGACCCTTCTTCATTAAGTAGACTTGAGGGGGGTCAAAGCGCAGACCGATTCCGCAACTGCACGGGTCATCTGCGACGATGCCCTGATAGAACGCCAAGAACATACTGAATCAGTGAATTAGGCCTACCCAAGGCCAGGTTACTCCCAAGTTTCCCGACTAGGACACTGGCGAGAAATTTACACCAGCTCATAGCACTGCGTGAACAAGTAAAATATATCGATCTGTCGAGTAGATATGCTAGCACTGCTAGTGTGAAAACTACAAGCGGCTATGTAAATCCCAGGCCAACGAAAGGTATCAAAAAGGAATGTATCGTCCGCGCGAATGGTGCGATATTCAGGATGAACCACCTTCAAACCCTAGATGCGCGCAGTTAATAACGGCCATGCTAAGATCATTGGGTCATGCCACCAGTATGCACTTACAGTATTTTGTAGCATATTTGACGGAGATCGGACTTGATCCTGGGGTGCACTACAAAGGAGTGTCACATCGATCGAATAAATCGAGTAAAGAAGAGAGCTCACGCTGGTAGGTGGCTGGCCTCCCCTTGTGTCGACACGATATACTGCATCTGCCAACTTGCCCGTCAAGGCCTTGAGCTCTAGCCAATCAATATCTGCAACACTATTCGGCGCAGGGACATCTACAGCTTTGGCTGCAACAACGAACGCATGCTGGTTACCCTTATTCGCGCCGGTGGAGGTGAAGTCGAAGTCGGGGCGGAGGGTACCATTGTAAATGATGAAATAGTGATAGCCCAGAAGGGGGATCTTGAACTCGTTGAAGAGCTCATTTTTCAGGTTCGATTCTGATGGGTCGAGGTTAGGGCATTTCTGCCAAATGTCGAAGGCATCATCCTGAATTTTCGCGAACTCTTCTGTGCCATAGAGGCACGAGATGTCAAACAAGGCAGCAACAGCGCCAATAGAGCTACCCAATTAATTCCATAAGTTGCACGCAAATTACGGTCTTGTGAAACTCACGTATAGTTCCCTGAGGAATTGCAGGTATAGTTCTGCACTCCGACGCCCAAAGCGACATAGCGAGGCGGAGTGGACAATGGAGGCTGAGGAAATGGCGGCTGTAGACTCAGGGCAGTGGCTGGGACACTGCAAGTCCTATGCCTGGGAAACGATACAGCGAGGGTCGAAGTGGCCGCTAGAAGGAGAGGAAGGACAACTTGAGCAAGCATAATGAACGGTACTCGAAATCGAAGGAAAATGTTTTGGGTGAAGGGTAAGGCCGGTAAGGAACGAACCTCTGGCTTGTAATGGGGGGCAATTGCCCCTGCTTTATAGGAAAAGAATGTTCTGGTAAGCAACAGGTGACAGCCTGGGGCGGAGATATTTGGAATGCCCAACAAGGAGGAGGAGGGGTGAACAATGAACCTCAACTGAATTGCGCGTCGTCACGTCGTGATCGATTGAAGTGCGGCAATACGCACAAGGCGCCGCAAGAAAGTTTGTCCTATTGGGATGTGTCACGGTCATTGTAAATCGATGAGTTATCCTGGCCGCCTGGCGTGGCTCACTACTGTTCACCACGTAGATACGGTACAGCTGACCTAAGCCACCTGGAAACGATACAGTCACGTTTGTCACAATCACATGTGGCAGTTTTTTAAGCACCGACCTTTCACCATTGGCAGTTGGTCATGTATTGCTAAACGGGATAGTAATAGTAAAGCTGAATGGTGTAGTGGTAATTATGTTTTGCTTACCTTACATGAGTTGGCATGGCGGGTCTGTTGGTTCAATTCCGGGTTGGTGTAATAATGTTTTTATCATACACATGAGCCTGTCAGCATTGGATGTGCTTTTTTTACCAATATACTGTCTCATGTCATGTATTTAAAATGTTCTACCATTTTTCTTTGGCTTCTACATGCCATTTTAGAGGTTGGGTACAAAATTCTACCCCAAACGCCAATTGGTGTGTGGGCGCTGGTCCGGTCCGCTGCAGGCTGCACTACTCGGGATATGCCGATTTGAAGTGCCGACCCAAACCTAAAATTTCAACGTGACAGACATGGGCATTTGGCCTCAGGACTTCGGAGGAGGGAAACAATGAGAACTTGGTCTTTTTGCTCAAAAAAAAGACGAGTAGATTCGCGTTTTTGTCAGGTTTTACATGAAACTAAGATAGAATATGTTTTATTCTTTGGTTGTGCATCCATGCAACTTGTATCGTTTCCAGGTGGCTTAGGTCAGCTGTACCGTATCTAGGTGGTGTACAGTACCCCATCGAGTGAGATGATGTCCGTAAAAGGGCCCTTACCAGCGTCTGTAACAAGGGCATCTTGTGAGCGTCACGCCCAAATTCACGGCAATTTAGAGGAATTGAATGTTGAAACCTTCACGGCCCTTGCCATTTTCGAACTACCGCCCCACCTAACTTAGCGACCTAAGTAATCTTTCGCGAACAGTGCTCACAATCATCTTACCGACTCGGGGTTGTTTTCAATCTGAGCACTCCGGCCATCGCTAGAGTGCGTCGTGGTTGAGCACCTGGTCACCCTGAAGTCCGACGTGTGCTCCCTCATGGCCAACGTGCCAACTACTACAGTAGTAGGTGAGGTTGCCCTCATCCGATTCGATCGGCGTTCGACCTTGAGGCACAGGCAATTATATCAAATTCGTGCATTGATGATGTGAAGAAGTTGTGAAGACCATGATACACTTCCACGAACTTCCTTATGTTCAATTGTGCTTTCTATTTTGCCATTGTCCTGATCTAGTTATAATCAGCACTGTATAGTACTGTCCTCACGGGCGAGCTGACGTTGCTGACCTCTGTATAACCCAGAATGATGACTCGACCAATATGTCCAAAACCACGATTGCGTATGCATACGCTAAAGATAGATGTACATATCCAATCAATCATCGCTTATGCGGGGTTGAATCTGATGGATGGTGGGCCAAATTTAGGGCCCAGGCACTGCGCGGGCGCAGGACAGCGCCGCGGCATTAATATTAATATTGGTACTGTAGTGTATGAAATCGAATGTTTACCGAATTCGAGTGAACGCACGTTGGGCTGTGTGATATAGTAGGTTCCAGCCGCCGTGTTCAGGTGGGAGTACTGTTCTAGGCATATCAAAGGGTTTTAGACACATTTTACACCCACGCCGACACCAACTGTCGAGGTCCATTCTTGAACAATGTGGGTTACGTCATGCATGGTTTTGACGACTGAGACTGTCAACATGCCATGATCCCCCGCCCACCAGCTCTAAGTTACTGCGGACGGAACTTAAACCTCGCTTGTCGTCAGTCGTTGTCATGGCCCAAAATCATTATTTAGGCACTGTCAGGAATCCTGGCCAGTCTGCTGCACGAATTAGGTTGTGATACTGTACGCCCGACCGACGAGAGCATGCATGCAGTGAGAGCAAATCGGATAGACGCACACTGGCACGAAGACGAACCTAATCAAAGTTGTTTTCTTCCTTTTTTATCCAAGGTTTTGATGGGCACTCTAATCATAATATCGGTGAAGCTTACTGTACACCGTACATGCATTACAATTGCCTGTCATATAAACAAAGGCGGTTACGATGGTTGTTACGATGCTCTGACCCTGCTTATGGAGCGCTCTACGGTCATCTTCAAAATAAGCTTCTTGTTTCCAGTTTCAATTACCTGTTCTGTGTCGAAATGTTGCTGCGCGCTGTCAGTCAACCCAATATCCATACGATGGCAACGTGTCGGAATCTGCGCCGCGGCGCTATTTCTTGTGAAAAGGGGGCCGTGTTAAATGGGTTTTATGCGCTGCAAAATGTACGCCACCGACACCAAATATTCCTGGTCAAAGCAGATTTGAAGCGGCAATGCACAAACGTGCGGTTCAAATTCATCACGTGGGTGATATGAACACCGCTTGACTTCGCAGAAATGAAGAAATGACCTTGAGAATGTAGGCCACGGACTCGGAATCATTTGTGACTGGTAACGGGCGGACATAAGAGAGCCATCTAGGACTGTTCTAATTTCTGATGCTTTGTCCATCGATACAAGAATGCTGCCTAGGAGAGGCCCTGAGAAGGAAATTATGTGCAGGGGAGGCAGCGAGGGCGCGAAAGAGGAGGGATCGAGCGCATCGGTGGGTAATTTAACCAGAGCAGGTATAGCCTGCATGAAGACGCCAGCGCCGGGGAGAAAATATCTCGTGAGATTGTGGGAAGGGGATACTATGGGGCAGATGGCGGCTTTCTTCGCCTCTGTGCATTTGACAGGATGCGGACAGCATCCCTTGAGAATACATAGGATAGACCGCTCCAAATTGTGGTCATGGCTACAGTCCACCTAAGCTACACAGTTAAGACTGGCCTTGCACGCGATGCTGTACGTGACTCACTGCAAACCTTTGAGGTAAAGCCCAAAGCCGACAGTTGCGCCAGGTAAGAGAGGACTTATCGTCGTAGAACCCAGAAGGAGAAGTTGGAGTGCCGTGTTCACTTTGCTGATCGTTGTAGGACGCACTTCGGCCGATGGTATTGAAAAGTCCCAGTAGCGCTGGAAAGTTTTCTCGAGGGCGTTGAGTGCATAGGACACCAGGGTAGAGTGATGTAGCTTACCGGATGTGGAAGCGATGTATATCTGATGTAAAATGCAGACAGTGACAATAACATATCACGGCCGACAATGATGGTGGCCAGTGGAACTGACTTCGACATGAGGACTAAGCCTTCTTCACGGGTCAAAAACTCACGAGGAATCAATCCCTGCATCGTCAATGTGACGACAAGAGTACCAACAAGTGCTTTATCCGCCGCGGGATCAAGGATGGTTCCAAGAACAGAGGTCGTCTTGTACTTGCGTGCCAGAAAACCATCAAGCTGGTACTCAAACGCGTCAGGATAACATGGGGTGGAACGTAGTCTCGACGACTCACCCAGTCCGTGATTCCAGCATAGACCAGCAGGCCGGTCGCAGCTGCATAGTTGTCAGATAGAATTGCCCAGCCTAGAGCGGGACAAGCGGCAATGCGCGAGGCTGTTAAGAGGTTTGGGAACGTGTAAATGTTTTCGCGTAACGCGGGTTTTTGTCTTGGTGGCTGTGTATGTTGAAAGCGGTGGATAGACTGTAGTGATAAAGTGATTGACCGGTGACTGGACCGAAGACAAAGAGAGCGGCGGATGATGCAAGGGGCGAGTCGCCCAGCTGTGAGCATGAGAAGTGGCAGTGCGACGTAAAGCAGGGCAAAATGATTGCCACACGTATCGTGTTACTGGCCGGCGGTGTCTCTTGGACACTCTCGTGTCCTTGCTACTCACACATGCCTATTCGTCCTGGTTTATACTCCATACTCGCCTTGGTGCCCGTACTTCTCAGCATTTTGCTCCGACCATTGCATTCGGACAATGTCTTCTCCGATGAATCAAATATTAACCATGTCTTCCCCCCTCGCGTCTTACTCCTCACAGCTCATCCTGACGACGAAACCTTCTTTTTTGGTCCAACGGTCACCTCCTTGATTACTTCGTTTGCGGCCCCAGTGTCTAGAAGCCCCAATGACAACACTTCAGGTTCTGTTGCCCTCACGTTCCCGCAAGTATACTCTCTGTGCCTCTCTGTTGGCAATGCAGATGGGTTGGGCAATATACGAAGGCGGGAGCTTGGAGATAGCCTCGATGTTTTTGGAGTGTCCAAGGACAAACGATGGGTTCTCGACAAATTGTACGTTGTTTCGACATATCTTATCATCTGTGGCACAGGCAGCTCACAAAGCTAAAGCGAATTTCAAGACAACATCAACGCGAGGTGGGATGCCAGTCTCATAGCTGATACCGTGTACGAATATGTCGCGGAAAACAACATTTCTATAGTACGTGCTCTACTCCGCGCCTGTTGTTGCTGACATCTCGCCCATGTGGTCTGTAGATCTTGACTTTCGATTCGTATGGGGTATCTGGTCACCCGAATCACATCTCCCTATTCCACGGGGTATCTCATCTTCTGGCTACACCACCTGGGGGAATCAGTTACCCTTTAGCGGCGTATTCCCTGAAATCAAAGCCAGTGATCATCAAATACACCGGGATCCTTGCTCCGGTGCTGATCCAGCTGAAAGCTAGTTTTTCCAAAGTTCTTGATACTTTGGTACACGGCAAGGAGGCCAACAACACGGTCCTCCCTGTTCGACCAGTTTTTGTTGCGGGAATAAAGGAGTACCACCGAACCGTCGTTGCTACTTTGCAGCATCGATCCCAGCGCATCTGGTTCCGTTGGTTGTATATGGCCTTCTCCCAGTACATGTGGGTGAACGAGTGGGAACGCATCCAACCAGATATTGGGACATTATGATCTGAGAATATTGGATCTCCGTGAGTCGGCACTGGACAAACTTTTGGGAGTGTAGGTTGACATTATTGAAGGACGACAGTAGGCTGACTTTGTTAAATGATCGATACCAAAAAGGCTTCCAGCACTAGTGTTCGCTGTCTCAATCTCAATGAATTGATTTACACAACCAGTTTGTGAAAGCCAAGGTTACCACGTGGCCACGGCCAGATGTACACTTATGTAATCTAGCACCCGCGCAACCAACAAACCAGTTCTTGGCGTTGCACATGCTTGCCATCGCCACCCACCTTTAGCCCGAGCCCGATAAAGTGTATTGTAGTCGTAATGTTGTAAAGCATCCACGAGCACATCCTCTGCTATGGGACTGCCCACAGTCAGCTCCACATTTCGTTTCTCATCTCGTCAACATACCTACTTTTTATGGCGTTCATCCAAGCGAATGTTCCTCCGCAGTGCCCTTCTCCAGAACAAGCTTTCTAATCCCGAAGCGAGTGGACACTCTGAAAGCGCTGCCCAAACTCCTCTGGATGACAACGGCTCTCATTCATGTTGCCGGCAACAGAGGTTCATTAACATGGATTACGATCAAGGGGCGAGCAGATCACCGCTGATGGATGCTACGCTCACTGCTCTTATGGGCATGGGAATAGGTGAGCCACGGCCTTGGACAGTGCGCCTGTGTCGTGTCCATTCGTTACCACGTTATATGGTCGGGTGTTTTGTCTCGGGCTTTGTGCCTAACGAGTCATGCTGACTCCATTCCCGTGGGCCAGTTCTTTGGGTCAACAGCCGAAACACCTGGTGGAGCTACCCGACCTGCAACTCGCTGGTCGCATACGTCTACGCGAACTTGTTCCGGCCTCTGCCTACGACGCTCCTGCGAAGCTAGCGTCCCGGAATGACGCAGAACTTATCCCATTTTTTCTTTCACCCGACTTTGAGTTTTGCTTGGTATTTGGCACTCATCCTCGTTTGTCCTAGCCTTTGTAGGTGGCATGGCGTATTATGCTTGGTATAAGAAGAATGTTTTAGATAAGGTATTGTCCATCCACATTGAAACTTCCGAGGCTAGACATGACATTACGCAGATCGAACAAGCATTCCAAGGAGGCTACGATCCTGCACTGGAATTAGCCGTACAAGCGAGGCATTCGTTGGAAAATCAGCATACGGCCGATGCCACTGAGGATGTCGACGTTATGTATGACCCCTTGACGGTGCATCTTCGGCGGAAGGAGCAGGATATCATCGATCGTATCATCCATGGAAACGAGGGCGGCCGTTACTTTTTAATCTTTGGATGCAAGGTCTCCCTTTTCGATATTTCTCTCTGCATTTCTTACCGACTTTTACTTTATACAGGGGACAGGAAAGACAACCATGATATTGGATGCCATGCAAACCAACCAGGCAGAAGGTGTCTCCATGTGCGACGCCCACGCCGATCTCGAGGTTTTCCGCCTCCGCCTGGGAAAAGCTTTGAATTACGAGTACAACGAAGATTCGCAGACTGGCCTCTTCTCGAGAAGGGATCCCAGGGAAGGTGAATACACTCCATTGCGCCGTCCATCTTAGACTGACCCAAGCATGATCGAGGCGGCGCTGGACTTGATATTGAACGAGGTGGGCACAGTTGTACTCTAAGACAGGAATCACCGACGTAGTCGCCACGTCATAGTCATGAACAAGCTCGAAAAGGTGGCACTGCGATTCGCAAAGAGGACCGGGAAACCGCTTGTCCTGGTACTCAATAATGTACACCTTTTCAACAATAATGACGAGGGCAGAAACATGTTACTTCAACTTCAACAACGTGGAGAATCTTGGGCTGCTAGCGGTGAGTGTGGTTTTGCTCTTCGGAGGCGGTATTCATGCCAGACATCTGGCAGGCATATTAACACTTGTGATGAGCTCGTAAGCTGTTCTTTCTTCATCTCGGTGATTTCGTGCCCATATTCGCGCTTCAGGGACGATTTCTGGCCATATACCGTACTTCGTACGTCTCTTCAGAGGTCACTATGTCAGCTTTTCGCCTGATTTGTTCCCCAGGGAGGAACGCGAGCCGTATGCATGTAAATAATTTCTGCCCGTTTGGACGCAGTTGTTGATCATCACGGGCTTCAGGTCTTGACTGTCTATGACTTAGCACCGGAAGAAGCAAGAGGTATTTGCAAGCGATTGCGCCACTACGTATCACTTCCCACACCCCTCAAGGACACACTGACGCAGGCAATATCTATCGTGGGTGGGCGATTAGCGTTCCTCAGTCGCGTTTCTAGAGCCAGAGATATGGTGGAGATGGCGCGTCACATGCTGGCGGTCGAGAAAGGGTGGCTCCTCAGTCAAATTGGCCTCATACAGGATTGCGATGATGACGTTATGGACGAGGTACGACCTGTTAATATTGAAAACTGTGCATCGATGTGACGCCGTGATAGCAAAAATGGAGTTCTTGTTCTTGGTTACTCCTACGCGAATTCGTAAAAATCAGACAGGAACAAGAGCAGCAACTAGAAGAGGCTATATTGAGCGGCGAAGAAGTCTCAGTTCGCGATCTACCCTTACCTTCAATACCATATGTGAGTCAATTGTGATATCTTATCTAGCTTATAACGCACTCAGGTTACACCATTTCAGTATAAATGCCGCCAAATCATGACGAGAGCCGACTTTCTAGAAGGTTTATCTATTACATACCTCTCGCAACGCTCCACTTAACATTATCTCAGAGCTTGACAGATCTAACATAATTTCCATCGACGTGAGTTCTTCGTGCATGAACATAGTTGATAGGCCTTGCTGATTCTTGTCATCACATAGATCAACCATGACGTCAGACCTGACTCTGCGTTGATTCTCCAAGCCGCACGGGAGGTTGTGGAAGAAGAGGGTTTCGACGAGTTGTTAGACTCCGTCCGGGAGCGCATTGATGAGATTGAGAGTTTACACAGGACAAGAGAGCTGATAGTACGTTCATTTGCGTTGCCTTATAATTCGGTCTCTTGAATTCTTTCTTAGTTTAAGGACGTAAATACCGGAGACCGCATCCGCCTCATCGTGGACAAAGGCGGGGCGCGCCTAGTAGAAGACTAGAGTTACTGGCAACGAATTATATGCATTCCCGAGCTGATCGGTGGTCGAATGGTGGTCTCATATCCCCTCCGGAGCTATTGAAATTTGTTGCCAGCTTTATCGAAGGCAACCCGAGCGCTGGACGGCAAAGACAGGATATACGACCAACCGTGACTATACCGCCTTTCTGAAGCTGAAGCTATACGTCAACCAAAGATATGGCAATAGTATGTAGGGAAAAAGTGTGAACCCACTGTTATAGTAAAAATGCGAGCTTCAAGGCTTGGTGTAACTACGGCGGTAGTTGGTTCGTTAGAACCCGACCATACTGATATGTGAGAGTGTTCTTCCTGCTCCGTATTTGTTGCAATCATTGAGCACACGGCCGCACCTGACACGGGACTACTTGGACGTTGGATCGACTCGGACTGGTGTTCGTACTCAGGGCAGAGTCCTACACATCATACTTTCCTTCACTTTTGTTTGCTTGGACTCTATAGCAATAAACTCGGCTGACACTGACACAACCTATCATGTCTCAGCCTTTTCTCCTAAAGGATGAGGTGATGTTGAGCGTAACCAGTCCTGCTGTTAATTCCTACATTCACCAACTTGGATCGCTTCTCACATCGGTGCTGAATTACGCTGCTCCGAGTCCCGGCTCCTCTCGGCTGATAGTTCAAAACTGAATACAGGCTATCCGTAGGGCTTTTTTTACGCAGGGCCAGGAGAGAGAACGCAGACAGCGTTCAGATGCAGACGTACGGGCTACCTCTTTATCTTCGCCTCTATAGGTATCTCCATTCTAAGGTCCCACTGGTACATGCGCGAGCCTCGTGAATTCAACTTGCTCATTCCAACGGTACCCCTCGCGAGTTTCGAGTTGACCGCCTTTTGTTTGGATTAAGGGAATATGCACGCGTGGATAGAGGGAAGCAGACCGATGTAATTGCATACGCAGCTGAATATATACAAGTGGGTTTATACTCCTGTGCAATAATGTTCGAGATCCGAGCCCGGGCGGGGGCGCCACAACTATGAGCTTATCGCTGCGTGTCCAATGTCCATCCTTGTATCAGGTTGGCCTTGGATCGTACCTCAACACCTTTCCTCAGTATTTCCACCATACATCTCCTGCAGGACGCAAAGCGAAATGGGCGAGCATGGCTAGGTACTGGGGACAAAGTAGTTTGGTTTGGTTTGTTAGCTGTTTTAGTTCTTCTCCGTTGCGCGCCAGTTGCGCGCCTCCGAGTCGGACATTAATATTTCGCTCGTGCCAGCATGTCAGGCTTCAGCGTTACCCCCCTTGTACCTCTCGCTTGTACGGTCAGGTCGGGACAGACCTATAAAACGTTGCACGGCACACCGACTCGGAGTGTAACCATTACCCTCCCTCTCTATACCACCTATGCCACCAATTATTCACACCTCTCCGTCCCCTAAGTTCGACGTCGCATCCGAATCCCTTTGGACATTCATCTTCCAGACCACCCAACACGACCCCAATCTTCCTGCCTTCCTCGACGCCGCGACAGGCCGTGTTCTTTCACGTGCCGACCTCCGCGACCTCTCCCTGGAGTTCGCTCATGGCATCCGCACCCGCCTCCCGCAAGGTAATCGTCTGTTCAGAGGCGACACCGCCATGATATTCAGCCCCAACACCATCGCGTGGCCTATCGCGCTCCTTGGACTCATCGCCGGTGGCGTGCGTACAACCCTCGCAAACAGTGCTTACACGCCCGCGGAGCTCGCATTTCAGTATAACGACAGCGGTGCCCGCGTCGTATTCTCCCACCCCGACTTGATTCCCATTGTGTTTGCCATGTTCAAGCACATTGGTGTGTCAGAGGATGAGGCGCGACGCCGGCTGGTGGTACTTGACTTTGGCGGAAATGGCGCCGAAGTTGCTCGCAAGGTGGGAGTATTGGGATTGAGTGACCTCTTCGGCCATGGCGCTCTCCCGGAGGAGGAGAAATTTTCTGGCTCTCAAGCCGGCGAGACTTTGTTGCTCTGCTACTCCTCGGGAACAACTGGCAAGCCGAAGGGAGTCGAGGTATGTAGTTCCATTTCTGTCTTGAATTTGGTTGACGTGGTTCCAGACGACACATCGGAATCTCACCGCCATGTTACCCATGGTCAAGGCTGTCCAGCCTCTTCTTCCCCGCCGAGATGTAGCATTAGGTGTTCTTCCATATTATCACATTTATGGTACGTGTCACCGCTGTCACATTCCCTGCACTTTTGCTAATACGCCTCGAAGGTCTCGTCATGCTTCTGTTATATCCCCTCTTTTGCGGCTTCCCTGTGGCCATCTTGCCCAAATTTGATCCAGATCTGTTTTGTCAAGCCATTGAGCGTTACAGGGTCACCGCGGGCTTCATTGTTCCGCCCATTCTTTTGGTTTTGGTCCATCACCCTGGTAAGGCTTCAATTCTCTGCACGCCCCACTTGGAATTAATCACCTGCACAGCTACTAACAAATACGACCTACACTCGCTTAAGTTGTTGACATCAGGCGCAGCCCCTCTCAGTGCGGGGGTTGTAGACCTAGTTGTGAAGAAACTCAAGTCCGTTGGTGCGACCGTTGCCATAAACCAAGGTCTGATATCCTCGCTCTTTCATTTGCCCCACATTTGACACACTCTGTCAGGTTACGGCTTGACTGAGACCTCTCCCGCAACGCATCTGCTCCCGCCGGAAGACTGTCTCCGTAAAATTGGTAGCATTGGCATACTCCTCCCTAACCTTGAGGCTCGCCTCGTAGCTAGCGACGAGAACAATATCACTGATGCCGCACCTAGCGGACCCGGAGAACTCTGGGTCCGCGGTCCCACAGTGATGAAGGGATACCTGAATAACCCCACTGCCACTGCAAGCTCGATCACCGCAGACGGATGGTTCAAGACTGGCGATATTGTTACCAAAGATGAGGAAGGGTACTATAGGATTGTTGACCGTAAGAAAGAGTTAATAAAGTACAAGGTGAGTTATTGTCTCTAATTTTTAATTTACTGTTTACTTTCCAAGTTATAGGGCTTCCAAGGTAAGTCGGGAGACTATCGACCCCTCAATCCAAATAACACCGGCCATCTCCGCAGTACCTCCCGCCGAACTGGAGAGTGTTCTCCTCCAACACCCTGAAATTATTGACGCTGCAGTGATCGGTGTTGACGATCCCGCTCGGGCTACTGAGCTTCCTCGGTGAGCTGACGCGCCTTGTATCTTCCCTTCGACTAATCATGGGTCTGTAGAGCTTATATCGTCCACAAGGCCGGTGCCACGAAGGCCCCCGAGTCTTTCCCCAAGGACGTGCAGCTGTGGGTTGAAGCCCGTGTCGCGAAACACAAGTTCTTGCGCGGTGGTGTCGTTATCATCGATGCTATTCCGAAGAGGTTTGTCCACTTTAATGGTGTTCATTGCAAGCGCTGGATGTCCATTTATAGTGCTGCGGGGAAAATCTTGCGTCGGGAACTACGTGAACGAGCGAAATCGGAGTTCAGAATGGATACAGCATCCAAGACAAAGCTTTGATCGTTGCAATTGCTTCCGTTTTATATACCTCCTGCCTCTGGGACTGTGAAGATGCGTATTCCTGCTGCGGGATTGGTCTTGAATAATGTGCAGACAACTGAGAACACAGCGCACTGAGTTACAGAGAGAAAGTATGAGTTACATGTTTGGTATCTTCAGCTCGGTAAATGTTAGGGTTGGTTTTGCGCCACTTTATCACAGGCCAGGCCATTGCTGTATCGGAGATAATCGGACACTGCCAGTGGTAGTAAACAGTAGTAAATTCGGCCAACTGCGCCATGTAATACAGCTCAGGTAAGCAGTAAGTTATTGTTAGATCACATGACCAAGCGTGACAAATGACGAAAAAGTGTGTAGACTCTCGAGAAAAGCAATAAATGTGATTTTTGTGACCAAGGAAAGATGAAGATTTGTTATTAAACAAATCCGTCACTCATTTTTTTGTTTTAAGCATTTTTGAAGGAGAAGATAGATTTTTGATCATGCACTACGTGTGTGTGTGCATCGTAGGGTCACATCATGTGATCTACTATAACAGTAACATGGATACGCCCTGTTACTGATCTGATCAACTATCAGCGACGGCTGTGATGGGTGGATAAGAATACAAATATCACCTTCGATCCGTGGGTCCTTTCTAACTCCACATCAACAACATGTCCTCCCCAATAGACCTGTATCTTGCTATCGATTGCGGGGGTACCAAGACCGCCGCTGTCTTGTGTACATCAAACGGGACTATACTCGCAAGCGCGTCTGGCGGAGGCTCAAATTTCTCCTCCTTGGGCCTCGACGCCTTCCTCAAACGTATCGGCGAGATAACATCCTCCGCATTGGCGACGGCTCTGCAGTCATCGATCGCTATCGCGCTTCCAGTCGATCCCACAACGCACGTCGATGCCACCGGAACCAACGTGCCACCCTACAACCTCCGTGCGGCATGGCTGGGCGTCGCCGGTGTGGACTCGCCCTCAGCAGCCTCCCTTTTACTCCCTCACGTCTCGGCACTACTCACCGTCCCCGTCGAGCGGCTACTCATCTCCAATGACACGCACCTCCTCGCCGCACCGCTCCGCACCTTACCTGACGTGCGAACTGCCGTCGCGGTAGTCGCGGGTACCGGGAGCATCGTCGCCAGCTTCCGCGAGGGTCCCGCAGATGCGCCGCTGGAGGCCATCACACGCGCGGGCGGTTGGGGCTGGATGCTAGGAGACGAAGGCGGCGGATTCGACGTCGGACGCACGGCCGTGCGTGCTTTGCTCACGGAGCATGACATGGAAACTTCGGGGATTTCGGTCACCCATGGCCCAATGGAAGAGAAGCTCCTCAAGAGATTCGGCGTCACCAAAGTGATGGACCTGTTGCCGGTCGTGTACGCGCCAGACTCGAGCAGCCCGCTGCCGCGCGAGGCGAGGCTTTCTTCCCTTTGCCCGCTCGTATTCGAGGCAGCGTTCAAGGATGGCGATCCCCTTGCAGTTCACGTGGTAAGCGACTGCGCAAGCAAGCTTGCCACGCAAATAACGACGGTGCTCCTCCCCGCCACTATGCATGAGGTGGGTACACTTTTTAGATGATCCTTCGAGTACCAAATATCATTAACCCATGGATTAATAGGATCACCCTCTCAGAGTCCGCGCGGATTCGAGTGTCCTGTGCTTTGGGGGTTCTCTGGGTGCTCAAGAACGCTTCCGCGAGCTTGTCCTCGCGACCTTGAAGGAAAACGGGCATCATTTCAGGCATGTCGAGGTGGTCGCAGATGCGCCGCAGGTGGGTGCACGGGCACTAGTCGCAGCGTGGCAAGGGAAGTAACAACAATATTTCGTGTGGGCTTGAGATATCGTAACCCGAGATCCTGAGTCAGTTTCAATAGGCTATATTTACTTGTTGGTTCTTTGTTCCATCTCTGTTTGGGCGTCCGTTTTCAAGATTCGGATAACATTACCTACTTTCAATGAGTTCTGGAACTTGTTCTTGCAGTGCCCAACCATGTGCCAGTGATGTGGCGAACGCCATGCTTTTGTTCCCTAGCAAGCTTTAAGGATTTCATGATTCAGTTTGACGATTGCTTTCTTGTCGCTGGTGTCCACTCATGATATCACCTATCAGCCGCAAGTGCTTGGATCTCGAGACAGTGACAGGCCAGATCAACGAAGCGCCGTCTTCCATGTGGCGATGTTTCAATGACTTTTCCGCATCTTGCCATACCTCAAAAGTTTCATTCGAAGTCTTCTGTCACTTAAGATATTGACAGACGAAGGTTGTATGTATGCTGCCCGCTGCTACCCGGGCCAGTTGCACACATCAAAACATTACGGGCTGGTCCCTGTGTGCGCGTATAGCGTGCCCGTGCAGCAGGGTTCAGCCTGAGGACCACCGTGACCGTGACCGTCTCTTTCATCACGAAAATGCATCTAAATTATCTTCTATTTCTGGATCTGGATATCTTCTGCCACGCCAAGATATTGCAGCCCGACGTCGGCCGGCGAAGCGTGCCATCCCGCGGAGCAACAGCGGGTTGCGTTTCAGGGCACAACCAACTCGAGCCGTAACGCCTCTCTTGCATCAAGACGACTGAAGGAACGTGGCACGCCCGGCCTGTCCCGTTGCTTGTTGCAATTTTGTTTCTGTGATATCATATCTCGGACTCAAATCCCCAAAT
>Ga0307510_10004013_pt1 | contig 17251 bp, 21 predicted proteins | sample 12_EM_MG_FD_207224 | JGI IMG/M metagenome (GOLD analysis project Ga0307510, IMG submission 207224) | Populus trichocarpa ectomycorrhiza microbial communities from riparian zone in the Pacific Northwest, United States - 12_EM | ecosystem: Host-associated > Plants > Roots > Unclassified | place...
CAGCCAGAAGCGGGGCAGATCATTCTGTTTTTGTCTGTTTTGTTATTTTCTGCGACCTGTTCTATCAAAAACTGGACGTCAAACGCGTCAAACCCCAGACGTCCTGGAACCTGCCATCAGTTGCATCAGCCCTGCTCGTTGACAGTGTCGGTACTTGCAACACCAACGTGGCAATATCCCTGTAAAAGTCCCATACACTCCAATTGGTCAACGCCATTCTCAAAAATGAAGAAGAAAGTGCGCTTCATTCGCTCATCGCCCACGCAGAATCTCTCGCTCACTCCTTTTAGGTCCCTCTCATGGGTCCATCGGGGAGCGGGAAGACCTCCATGCGCTCCCTCATCTTGTGCGTTCCGCTTCCTCGCTAGACGCCTGTCACGAGAGCAGCGCTGTTGAGCGTATAAACTGTCCACTTTCTAGCTCAAACAACCCCGCATCGCTCACTTCGCGCCTCGGCGCGACAACCGACGTCGAGCAGAACCACGTCCGCTTCCTCGGAGATCTCATCCTCAACCTCTGGGACTGCGGCGGCCAAGACGCGCGTTCATGGACTCATACCTCTCCACCCAGCGCTCGACCATCTTCCAGCACGTCGACGTGCTAATTTACGTCTTCGGGGTCAGCACGCATGACGGTGCTAAGGATGCGGCGTACTACCGCGATTGCCTGGACGCGCAGCAGGGGTACTCGCCCGAGGCGGGAGTCTTCCTCCTCGTTCACAAGATGGACCTCGTCACGGGGGACAGGACGGCGTTGTTGGAGCGCCGGGCGCGGGAGCTGCAAGCGGAGAGCGGCGTAGTGCCCATCGCGGTATTCGGGACGAGCATCATGACGAGACGTTGTACAAGGTACGCCTACCGCCAAAGTTATCTCGCGCTCGTTCTCTTTTCTCCCTCCCCCTCCCCACCTCCCCATTCAATCCGCGTGTCTGGACTGACGAGCGCGGGTGTAGTCGAGAATCGTCCATACAATCATCCCGAATGCGGCGGTCCCATCAAAGCATCTGACGACGTTCGCTCCAGCCTGCAGCGCCACAGAAGCCATCCTGTTCGAGCGCACGACTTTCCTCGTCATCACTACCTCCCCTCCTGACCCTCCTGACGGCCCGGAGCAAACGAATGAGCTCAGCTCGACTCGGTATGAACGCACAATCGAGCTTATCAAAGCCTTGAAGCATTCGTGTGCTCGCATGAGCGAGGAGTTTCATGCGCTTGAGATGGAGTCTCCTGACTTTACAGTGGTGCTGGGCGCTTACTTCAAACACAAGTGCAGGCATTCAATATATTTTGCAAGCAAAGATACGCAGACAACGTCATTACTGGGAGAAATGCTTATAATTTACGTTTGGTTAAGTACGCGAGACATTCTCCAGGTATTACACCAGAGATAACCTTTCAAACCTTTCAAAGCCTGATCGCCAGGGTCCCTTAACATTACCATCGATCAGCAAATTTGGAATTTCCTACAGTCGAGAACTTATTCCGTAGAATGTTGAACAGATCAAGAGGATCAACACACAGTGTAAAAGTGAAAGAGGAATGAACGAACACACATGTAGGTGTTGTATGTGAGCGCCGCGAGAACATGCATGCAGAGAGCAGGCAAAGCAAGGGGTAGTCAACCACGTTGTGCACATAGATCGCTGATATTGGGCCTGCTACTGCGGAACGCGGGTGGGACCAAGCACGAAGACGCTGGTGCAGAGAATGATGGCCTCCTAGCTCATACAGAGCTGTCTCTATGACAGCCACCTTTGCGAATCCCACCTGCCCACACATAACAGGGTGTCTTCGTGTGTGGGTGATAATGTCGCAACGAAGCAAGAAGAGCTCTGCTGGTGCCAATTGACGTGCTGGAGGTGTTGACCACAGCGAGCCACCGGCGGATGAGGGACTGCTCTTGCAGGTTCTCCGCTGCGTTGAAGGGGACTTCGCAGGGGCTCGTATCACAGGGGTCAACAGTCAGTGAGGGGGGTGCAGCAGGGGTGCCAGCAGATTGTGGTATTGAGTCGCGAGTCGTGATGCCAAAAGTCGAAAGTTCCACGGGAGGTGTCAGGAGAGCGGGGCCGAGATGTATTGTATTGTATGGGAATGGGAATGTTCTGAGTCGCTGAAATCACCCCATGACTAGCTCAGTGCACAGGAAAAGGACGGTTCTGGGTGCGTTACTACCTATGCCACTCAACCGACGGTCAACATCACTACAGAAGGTGCCCGCACCTACTGGCGTGTGCAGAACCTAACCACGCATCAAATATGCAGCAGGAAGCGTGCGTTATAAGCTTCTTGACTTGGTTTGTTTAGGGGATATAGTGTATTGGAACAGTGGGTGGGCGCAGTGGATGCAAGAAGATGAGGAGAACAGTTGATCGGCGGCAAGTGCCGGGCACTGATAAAATAAACCTTGGGAGATAGAGGCCGGGCCGGTGGACAAAACATCCCCGCCTGCTGTCTCTGACTCTGACTCGGCACTTCTGTTGCCATAATTCCCCATATCCAAGCTTTAATTGTGAAGTCACCTGAGCATGCTGTACTCCATACGGCACCATTTGCCTTGTGTGTCTCCCTAGGGCTGTGTTCTTAATCTATCTATCTTTCCCTCCATCCATTTCCATCCATCATTTGCGCGCCCTCCCAACCTTCACCTGCTGTTTCGATGTTTCCAAGTAATCAACCAGCGGGCCGTTCAACTTCAACTGACAACTTACCGCCGTATTCAATGCCGCCTCAACCAACTTCCAGAGGGTGACAGGAAAACATTTGTCTACCCATCCCTTCGCTGCCCAGTCTGACATCGTGACGGGGAAGAGATGGATCACTGAAGGGAGATGGGTGTGAGTGGCAAACAGACAACTTAGAAAGTAGCATACAATCGGAGCCAGGTCAAAAGATCTGGCATAACCAGATCGCACATGTGACCATGCCCGGACCCTACAGTTGCGTGCAGTGCCATGAAAGGACGGAATGTGACTGGATGATATGCGCAATGCATTCCGGATTCCAATATGAATTTACGGGTTTCAATTCTATTCGGTCCGGGTCCGATTATCTCAATGGGGATAATGAGAAGCGGATACCTTGCTCCACCGTCTTACAGTAGTCTTGCCAGAGTCTTGGCGCCTCGTGATTCTCCGTATTGAGCTTAGTTAAAAAGTCACACCCTACCAGTTACAGCACTATTACTCAGGGCTGTGTTGGTTCGTTGATTCGTCGATATTTCCCAGGTATTTATCACCCACTCTTCATCCAAAGACTTGTGTCCCCTCCCAACATACGTCGGCTATCGCAATGTCTGCAAGCAACCAAACAGCCGGCGCTTCTACATCGACCAACAACTTTGCTGCCATATTTAATACCGCCTCTGCCGAGTATCAGAGGGTGACAGGGAAACATCTAGATACCCATCCCATCGCCGCTCAACTTGAAACTTGCGATAGTCCAAAAGCCGTCTCGGACCTTCTTCGGACGCAAGCGCAAGCTTTCATCAAATTTCGAAAAGGCAACGAGAAATTGATGACTTGGTTGGATCCAATTGTCCATGTCCTGTTTACCTTTTCGGCAACGCTCGGAGAGGGGATCGGCCCGGTAAGTTACCTCGAATCACCTGGTATGACTGTTCTCTGACATCTTCTCAGCCGTTCTCACCCGCCAAAACAATTTTTACCGGTATCGGTGTTCTCATTGGCGTAAGTCTCTCCAAGTCTCTCATTGCGAGTCTGTGTGACGCTCAACTCTCAGGCTGTGAGGGGTGTCGCGGCGAGCCATGTAATGCTTGTACACCTTTTCGAGCGTATCCACCTATTTCTCCAGCGTTTGAACCGTTATACTGGAATGGCATTGACTGACGATCTAACGGGCCTATTCGGGAAGATCATGGCGCAGTTGCTTACCATCCTCGCGCTTGCGACTAAGGCAATGACGGACAGGCGAATAAGTGAGTCCGACCTTTCGCTATGTCCTTTTTCCATTGCTCATTATGTTGCAGAGAAGTTTTTGAAGAGGCTAGTCGGAAAGACGGGGGTTGAAGATGCGGTTCTCCTGATGGACATGCTAACGAAAGGGGAGTCTTTAATGATAGTAGGAAGGAGCTTGGAGATCTCACATGAGGTCAAATGTTTGTCACTCCCTCAAGGTGCTACCGTTGACGGCAAAGCTAACCCATGCTCACAGGGAACCAATTGCAAGAGAAACTCCGATCATGGCTCTCACCTCCGGATCCTTCCATCAACCATAATACTGCGTGTGAAATGCAGCATCGCGGCACTGCAACATGGTTTATCCAGGGGGACAAATTCCGTGAATGGAAGGAGAACGGTTCCCTTTTGTGGGTCCGTGGCAATCGTAAGTTTCTCCTACCATTACTATCTGTATGACTGTTAATTCTTTCCCCTCATTCGCAGCGGGCGCAGGGAAAAGTATCCTCTGGTACGCAGTTTCTCTTTTGTATGGTAATGTGAAAATCATATTCTCGTTAAGTTCGGCCATCGTCGAGGACATCAAGTACATGCGAAAGTCCAGGTTGGCATTGATCGGATATTATTACTTCGACTATCAGGACTCCTTGAAGCGCGATATCCGCGGCATGCTGGCGTCCCTTCTCTTTCAACTCGGTTGTGGCTCTGATGGCTGTTGGGATGTTCTTTATCGTTTGTATTCTGCCTGCAGTAATGGCTCCGAGCAGCCCTGTAATACCTCCCTCGCAAAATGTCTTGGAGACATGCTCGAACTGCCGGAACAACTTCCAATTTTCGTCATTTTGGACGCTCTAGATGAATGCCCAAGTACCACCGAAACACCGTCCGCCCGCGAGAAGGTGCTGAACTTTGTGGAGGAACTCGTTGGGTCAGGACATTCGAATCTGTTCATCTGTGTTACAAGTCGTCCAGAGCAAGACATACAAACCGTCCTCGAACCCCTGACATCAGAATCCCGCCACGTCTCCCTTCACGATGAAATCGGTCAAAGAGAGGATATCCGTAGCTATCTTCGCTCCTTTGTTCACACGGACAGAACAATGCAGAGATGGAAGGACGAGGATAAAGAGCTAGTCGTCAATGCGCTCACGGAGCGAGCTGGTGGCATGTGAGGCCTCGATAACAACATTTGGTCCATGTCACTGACAGTCTCGGACAGGTTTCGTTGGGTGTTTTGCCAACTGGACACACTTCGTCGATGTATGCCCTCGAGCATCCGCAGGGTTCTGAACGAACTACCCGCCACCCTTTACGACACATATGAACGGGCATTGGAAGGAATCCCTAAAGAGAAACGTCAACACGCGCTTCGCCTTTTCCTATGCCTAGTCGGAGCCCGTCGGCCGCTTCGTGCTGAAGAACTCGCAGAACTATTCGCGATCGATTTTGACCAAGACTCGATGTCTAACTTCATGGAAGGCTGGCGGCCCGAAAACCCTGAAGAGGCTGTGCGTTCGACATGTTCGACGTTGATTTCTATCATCGATGACAAGCGTGGAAGGATAGTTCAATTCTCTCACTTTTCTGTGAAAGAATTTCTGACTTCTGGCCGCCTTCGGACGTCTGATGTGGGAAACATCCGCGACTATTACATCCCGCTCAATGCGGCGCACACTACTCTCGCACGAGCTTGCCTCGCAGTACTGTTGCAGTTGGACAAAAATGTGGACAAGAAGCGCCTCAGGACATTTCCCTTGGCGTTGTATGCTGCTCAGCACTGGGTTGAGCATGCGAAGTACGAGGACGTGGCATCGCAAGTTCAAAGCGCCATGGAGGAGTTATTCAATCCAACGAAACCATACCTTGCAGCCTGGGTCTGGATACACGACGTGGATGAAGATCGGAACCGGCGGTCTATCGATGATCTCACACAACTCCCGTCACCACTCAGCGGAACTGCGTTGTACTATGCAGCGTTGTGTGGGTTCAGTGGGGTGGCTAACTACCTCATAAATAATCACACCCAGGACATCAATGCCAATAGTGGTAAGCGGGGACCACCGCTACATGCGGCATTGCTCTTGGGACATGCTGAAGTAGTCTCTCTGCTACTTCAACACAATGCCGATGTACACATCAGATCCACGGCCTCTGCCAAATGGGTACCGTTGCACTTCGCATCGTGTGCTGGAGATGCGCACATCGTCCAGCTCCTCCTGGAGCACGGGGCTCATATCAATGCACTATCCAATGTGCACAACACTCCGCTGTATCTCGCATCAAGGGGTGGACACCCCGAGGTCGTGCGGGTCCTCCTTGAGCATGGGGCGGATCCATACATACGGGGCGAAGACGGTCGGACCCCTTTCCAGATGGCTGTCCTGAACAGATACGTCGAAGTTGAGCAGTTACTATCAGAGTACGGCGCAGAGAAAGAATAGAAAATGGTAGGCGTACGGTCACAAATACTGTACCGATGGATGGTTCAGGTTGGCCCACCTTGTTCAGACGTGGAGGTGCAGGCCATATACCGTCGCGGCAATTAATCACGTCGTTATTGTGCGAGGAACTTGTGTTCAAACTCATTCCACATCACTTTCTTGGTTCTCAAAACTCGTCTCTTTGAACATATGAAGTATTGACGCAGTTTTTTTCCTGTCTTACGCAGGCTTTTCCAAAGATCTTAGTTATCAACTTATTAATATCTTTAGAGGCAACCAGTCATGGGTGTATTTTGCCATGTGTGAAGCCTCTTTCTCAGCGGTAGCCTAAGCAGCGACGGTAATGTAAATGTCCCATTCCATGGTGTTAGTATGTGTAGTACTATGGCAACGAGTAGTATGCTCGACTGTTCGTACCATCAGGAAGGCACGCGTTTCGAACTGGTTGAACATTTAGAGGAACATCACTGGAATATCTCAACCTCCTTTCTGTATCATAAATGGGACCCGACGACGTTTGCCAGGCGCGGGTAGACTTCCGAAAGCATTATCTAATCTTGATGAGACTCGCTGGGCCGTGCTTCATGCCTGGCAGGTATGAAGCACCGTCGCACAACCGAGCCTAGAGCATGATACATTTGATTGGCAAACAAAGGAAACACCGCAGCACATGTCGAGCGCACAGCGCTATTGCTCGCCATCGCCGACGCTGCAATTGGTCGGTACGCAACGACGAGGTACGTATATGATGTCATGAAAATAAATTGTGTTCCTGTGCCGAGTGGTACAGACGCAAATATGGGCGCAATCCAGTGAATGTTTTTATATGTGGTAAATGCGAGCTAGAAGAGGCTGATCGAGACGACGAGACGAGTACTTTACCGACTTGGCCCATCACAAGGCGGAACTCAGGTGAAGGGTTGCCATTCGTCTCAGAAAGGGGCCCGTAGCGTCTACAAAGGGGACATCGTAAATTCCAACGAACAAGGTAGCCAACCGTGGATAGACCTACTCGTTCCAGTACGGTGTCGTGGCAAGTCCGATGAGGAAGCCAATACCGATACCGAGGAATGTTAACTCCGTCATTTACATAGAGAAGCCATGCCTTTCCATGTTGATCTCGATTGAAGTCGATTCTCGATTGGAGAAAGGAGGATGTTGAGTACTGTACCAAACATCGATCAGGAACCATGCGGTCGCAGAGGATGAGTTATAAAGCGAGTTCGACATGGCACGTGCTGCAGAAAAGGGGTGAGAGACGTACGGAATGGCTTGTACCAACTGATGAGGATGGCATGCCCTAAATCCGAGTCAAGTTACGTAGATGGCAGCTACAGGCTACAGCCCGGGAAAGAGATGTCGAGTTCACGTTCCAATCACTGGCAGGGCGTGTGAGCAGATGCGGCTCCCTAACTCATCCTTGTTCTTTTCTCTGCCTCCACCACGGCACTGAGCGCTAAGAAATAATGGATGGTCAGGAATGGTTGATAACTTGATGTACATAGCTGACTAAGCCCGAGCGTGCCTGTAACTCCCTATTTACAAGGCACCTGCCAGTGAGAGTGCCCACAGCCCGTTATCTGCGCCCACGGCTGTGCTGCTTCGTCGACATTTTCCCTCAACCCGTCTTCATCCAAGGCTCGTGTCCCCCAACTTACGCCTCCTATCGCGATGACCACAAGCAATCAAACAGCCAGCGCTTCTACTTCGACCAATAACTTTAACGCCATCTTTAATGCCGCCTGTACCGAGTATCAGAGCGTGACAGGAAAACCCTTAGCCACCCATCCCTTCGCCGCTCAACTTAATACTTGCGGTAGTCCTAAAGCTGTCTCGGACCTTCTTCGAACACAAGCTCAAGCTTTAAACAAGTTTCGAAAGGCCGACGAGAAATTGATGGCTTGGTTGGACCCAATCGTCCATATCCTATTTACCTTTTCAGCAACGCTCGGAGAGGGGATCGGTCTGGTAAGCTACCTCAATTCATTTAGTATGGCTGTTCTTTGACACCTACCCAGCCATTCTCACCCGCCAAAACGATTTTTACCGGTGTCGGTGTTCTCATCGGCGTAAGTCTTCCTACGTTCCTTATCGCCAATCTGTGTGACGCTCAACTCTCAGGCTGTGAGGGATGTTGCGGCGAGCCACGAGATGCTCGTGCACCTTTTCCAGCGTATCCACTTGTTTCTCCAGCGTCTGAACCGTTACACTGGGATGCCATTGACCGACGATTTGACGGGCCTACTCGGGAAAATTATGGCGCAGTTGCTTACCATTCTCGCGCTTGCTACTAAGGCAATGACGAACGGACGAATAAGTGAGCCTGACCTTTCGCTATGTCGTTTTTCTATTGTTCACTATGTTGCAGAAAAGTTTTTGAAGAAGCTAGTGGGAATGACGGAGGTCGAAGATGCGGTTCTCCAGTTGGACATGCTGACGAAAGAGGAGTCTTTAATGATAGTGGGAAGGAACTTGGAGATCACACATCGTGTCGATGGGAACGTTGAAGCGATGAGGGTTCTCGCAGAGGATAGTGCGAAAGCCAACACAGATGGTACGCAACATCCTCTGTTCGTCTTCCTACACACACCCTGACCTCCCATTGTGGGCCAAAATAGCAACAGATGAGGTCAAACGTTTGTCACTCCCTGAAGGTGCTATCGTTCGACGCCAAAGCTAACCCATGCTTACAGGGAACCAATTGCAAGAGAAACTCCGATCATGGCTCTCTCCTCCGAACCCTTCCATCAATCATAACACTGCGTGCGAAATCCAGCATCGAGGCACTGCAACGTGGTTTATCCAGGGGTGCACATTCCGTGAATGGAAGGAGAGCGGTTCCCTTTTGTGGGTCCGTGGCAATCGTAAGCTTTTGTTACCCTTACTATCTGTATGGCCGTTAATTGTTTCCCCTCATTCGCAGCGGGCGCGGGGAAAAGTATTCTCTGGTACGCAGTTTCTCTTTTGTATGGTAATGTGGAAATCATATTATCGTTAAGTTCGGCCATCATCGAGGACATCAAGAACATGCGGGAGTCCAGGTTGGCATTGATCGGATACTATTACTTCGACTATAAGGACTCCTCGAAGCGCGACATCCGTGGCATGCTGGCGTCCCTTCTCTTTCAACTCGGTTGTGGCTCTAATGGTTGCTGGGATGTACTCTATCAATTGTATTCTGCCTGCAATAATGGCTCCGAGCAGCCCAGTAAAGTCTCCCTCGCAAAATGTCTTGGAGACATGTTCAAACTGCCAGGACAATTGCCAATTTTCGTCATCTTGGACGCTTTAGATGAATGCCCAAGTACCACTGAAACACCATCCGCTCGCGAAAAAGTGTTGGACTTTGTGGAGGAACTCGTTGGGTCGGGACATTCGAATCTGTTCATCTGTGTTACAAGTCGTCCCGAGCAAGACATACAAACTTTCCTTAACCCTCTGACATCAGCGTCTCGCCGCGTCTCCCTTCACGACGAAATCGGTCAAAAAGAGGATATCCGTCGCTATCTTCAGTCCTTTGTTCACACGGACAGGGCAATGCGGAGATGGAAGGAGGAGGACAAAGAGCTAGTCGTCAATACGCTCTCGGAGCGAGCTGGTGGGATGTGAGTCCTCCGTGACCGAACTTGGTTCATATTGTTGACAGTCTCGGACAGGTTTCGGTGGGTGTATTGCCAACTGGACACACTTCGTCGATGTATGCCCTCGAGCATCCGCAAGGCTCTCAACGAACTACCCGTCACCCTTTACGGCACATACGAACGGGCATTAGAAGGAATCCCTAAAGAGAAACGTCAACACGCGCTTCGCCTCTTCCTGTGCCTGGTTGGAGCTCTTCAGCCGCTTCGTGCTGAAGAACTCGCAGAACTATTCGCCATCGATTTTGATCAAGACCCGATGTCTAACTTCATGGAAGGCTGGCGGCCCGAAAACCCTGAAGAGGCTGTGCTTTCGACATGTTCGACATTGATTTCTATCATCGATGACAGGGGTGGAAGGATAGTTCAATTCTCTCACTTTTCTGTGAAAGAATTCCTGACTTCTGATCGGCTTCGGACGTCCGAGGTCGGAAACATCCGCGACTATTACATCCCGCTCGATGCGGCGCACACTACTCTCGCACGGGCTTGCCTCGCAGTACTGTTGCGGTTGGACGAAACTTTGGACAAGGAGCGCTTCAGGACGTTTCCGCTGGCGTCATATGCTGCTCAGCACTGGGTTGAACACGCGAGGTTTGAGGACGTGGCATCACGAGTTCAAAACGCCATGGAGGAGTTATTCAATCCAACGAAATCATGTCTTGCAGCCTGGGTTTGGATACATGACGCGGATGAATATTGGGACCAACGGTCTAACGACGATTTGGCACAATTCCCGTCACCACCCAGCGGAACTGCATTGTACTATGCAGCGTTGTGTGGGTTTAGTGGGGTGGCTAACTACCTCATTATTACTCACGCCCAGGACATCAATGCTAATAGTGGTGGGCTGGGAGCACCGCTGCATGCGGCATCCCGCTTTGGACACCCTGAAACTGTATCTCTGCTGCTTCAACACAATTCCGACGTGGATATCAAATCTACGGTCTTTGTCAACTGGGTACCATTGCACTTCGCATCGTTTTGTGGACATGCGAACATCGTCCAGCTCCTCCTGGAGCGCGGGGCTGATATCAATGCACTATCAAATGCGCACAACACTCCTCTGTATCTCGCCTCAAGGGATGGACATCCCGAGGTCGTACGGATCCTTCTTAACTATGGGGCGGATGTGCACATCCGGGGCGAACACGGTGGGACCCCTTTTCAGGTAGCTGACATGAACAGATACGCCGAAGTTACGCGGTTACTGTCAGAGTACGGCGCAGAGAAAGAATAGGGAATGGTAGGTGCATGGCCATGAATACTGTACCGGGTGCGTGGTTCAAGTTGACCTACTTTGTTCAGACGTGGAGGCGCAGGTCATACACCACTTTCGCGGCAATTGATCGCCTATTACTGGTTTACGCTACCTTGTTGTTCCTGTGCGAGAAGCTTGTGTTCAAAATCGTTCCGCATCATTTCCTTGGCTCTCGGAACTCGTCTTTACGAACATATGAAGTATGACGCCGTTTTCCCGTATTACGCAGTCTTTCCCAAACGGAGACCTAGTTATCTACTTATTGATATCTCTAGAAATAATGAGTCATGGGCGTATTTTGCCATATGTGATCCCGCCTATTCAGCGGTAGCCTGAGCAGCGAAGGGTGATGTAAGAATTCCCTTCCGTGGTGTTGGTGTGTGTAGTTCTATGGCAACTGGTAGGGCCGACAGATCTGCTATCAACGAGGCATGTCTTCCAAGCTGGTTGAAAATTTAGACGAGGAACACTGGAATATCTCAAACAATTTCCTTCTGTACCATACATGGGACCCTGCGACGTCTGCCAGGTGCGGGTACTGTAGACTTCGGAAAGCATTCTCTGATCTTGATGAGAAGAATAACTTTTGCCGGCCCTGCGACAACTCGCGTAGGTTAGACATTTGCCATACTGAAGTCCAGACATTCGAGAGTAAACTGCCTGTTGCAAAGCTTCTGAAATTAGGCAACGAAGTCTCCACCCTCCTCTAGATCTGCATGTCCTGTTCAGACACAAATACAATGCTATTGTCGAGAGAAATGCCTCTAATCTTGGTTTAGTACTTTGTTTGGCTGGGTATCTATGCTTATTTGGGTCAGATCCTTGCAATCAGCCATCACTATCATACTGTACTTAAACCCCGATCGTCGTAATTGCGGCAGTACTTCAGCACCGCAATCAGGCCGCAAATTTTGACTTTTCCCGCAGTCGAGAACCTATTCTGTAGAATATGAAACTAATCATAGAGATCAGTACATCTGCAGTTATTTAACCCAACGGTAACTCACGGTAATGGCGCCATGACCGTCGCAATACAGGCAAGAAGCACGGTCGCACCAACCGAGCCTAGAGTATGATACATCTGATTGGCAAACAGTGGAAACACCGCAGCAAATGTTGAGCGCACAGCGCTATTGCTCGCCATCGCCGAAGCTGCAATCGGTCGGTACGCAACCACAAGGTACGTATATGATGACGTGAAAATGAAGTGTGTTCCTGTGCCGAGTGGTACCGACGCGATTATGGGCGCAATCCAGTGAATGTCTTTATAGGTGGTAAACGCCAGCCAGAAGAGGCTGATCGAGACGAGTACTCCGCCGGCTTGGCCCATCACAAGGCGGAACTCGGGTGGAGGATCGCCATTCATTTCAGAAAGGCGCCTGTAGCGTCTACAAAAGGGACATTGTAAGTTCCAACGGACGAGGGAGCCAGCCGTGGATAGACCTACTCGTTCCAGTACGGTGTCGTGGCAAGCCCGATGAGGAAGCCAATACCGATACCGAGGAATGTTAACCCAGTCATTTGCATAGAGAAGCCATGCCCTTCCATAAAGATGATAGGAAACGCCTCGAATGCAAGGTATTGGACTCCGAGAACAAATGCATTCCTAAGAGGCTTTCCGTGAACGACAGAAGAAACGGAGGATGTTGAGTGCTGTACCAAACATCGATCAGGAGAACCATGCGGTCGCAAAGGATGAGTTCTAAAGCGAGTTCGACCATGTGGCACATGCTGCAGAAAAGGCGCGGGAGACGTACGGAATGGCTTGTAGCAACTGATGAGGATGGCATGCCCTAATCGGGCATTTTCTTTTTCAAATGGAGCATAATATTCCTGGTCGCCAGTTATCTCTCGTAGGCTGGATGGCTAGGATGAGTAGTTAGATATCCAGTGATCACGGGTTGATTTACCGTCGGGCTTTCCGCTTCAAAATCACTGGAATATAGGTTTCCGGAACGAACTATATTATTTCCACCTTGGTAAGTGTGTCGCACAGAGTTCAAAAAGACCTACGCAGAACAAAGCAACTGTCTGAATAAATGACCATATAATGAGGAAATAGTATGTCCATCTCCAGGTCGTATTTTGGTTTATGAACCTTGTGGGGCTCAGACAAATGGCAGTGTTAGATCGACATTAGCCTCACCCACTAATCAACGGTCCAAGAACGGGGCCAAGAAATGGGGACAGTGTATAGACAGCCATCGGACTAGCGAGGGAGATCATGCATCATTTCGGGAACAGAATTCAGGGACTGAAAACTCACCTTCCGACTGTTCTATTCGAGAACATGTCGCTGACGCTACCACCAGCAACACTGAGGAACGCCGCACCGCAGAAACCCGTGAGATAACGGAATATCAAGTATGTCGCTGAACAGAAAACTCAATCAGGGTCTAGAAGACGCACAGGTAGACGTTCACGCGATATTACCGATGTCCGGTGCAAGGGCTACGGGGAATGTAAAGGCGAAAAACAGGACGAAGGACACACGATAGACGATGTTTCGGCCATACACTTCCGACAACGGCCCTGAAAGGAGAGGACCGGTGCCGAGGCCCATGACATACAAGCTGATTCCCAAGATTGCAACTTCTTTTCCCACATGAAACTGTCGTGACACGGCATCTATAGTGAAAGCCGCCTGAGAGCGAGCCGAAATAGTTTAAGTTACTGGTTCAGATGCGAGTACTTTGTTGCAAAGACTCGCCACAGACGATCCGCACGTCACACAAAGCGCGGCACTGGAGATTGTTGCAACTGCTAGCCAACGACGACATAAAGAGAGCTGTTGAGGATCATCCTCTGACTCCAGTTGAACCTCGAATCCTTTCTCTTTGGGGGAAAGCGACCAATCTCTTTCGACACCGTGACTTTGGTTGGACTCCTTATTCACGTCGAGGGTCAATGTAGGGGATCTAGGAATGGTGGAAAAAGAGGACGGAGACATGTAGAAGAGTGGGGTTTATCGGAGTGACGCTCTCGCAGGATGCTCACGAGACTAAATATGTTGAGAGGTAATCGATGGCCCCTTGATGCTTACAGAGAATCCAAGGGGGAAGGTCATTAGATCCGCAGTTAATACAACTTGGACGAGGGGTAACCAATACAGGTAGCAGTGTCACGCCGAGGCTTTTTGTACAGGTACCGGTCATGAGACCCAATGCCTGAGGCCCGTCGAACACGGGTTACGTTTAGGCAGCTGAGCGGGCTAATTTACTCAGCCGAAATCACAATAAGATATGAGAATGAAAGGACATACCAATGGGTCATGACACACGAAGAAAAGGCTTGGCTTCAGTCAGGGCCGCCAGTTCACGACCACCGGGCCGTCGGATGTGGGATGAGCCGCGACGCGTCACGGGACGCGTCACAAATGTAAGGGTGAGTCATCTTCACTGGACGCGTTCAATTTCAATATTCGAATGGCACCCACTGCCCCACGTTTGAGCGCGTACATCCATGTCGACGCAGAGTAAAACTGGGTCAACCTATGATTTTGCTAGCGATACCGAAGATGAGTTAGACTGGGAAGAGGTTTCAGTCCCGCAGGCCCAACACTTAGAGCTAGAAGACGACGACGCGGGACAAGGACCGTCAACCAGACCGAACATTGAAGTAACTCTCGAAGTACATCCCACACGTGGAAAAAATGGCAAATCGTATGCAGTCTCTCTCGTTCCCGCAGACGAGTGAGTTAAAGCTACCGTAGGACGAAGGTTCCGGGTGGTGGAATCTCTCAAGTCGAACGACTCCTCCGCATCGACTGTCACAAGGTGCATACCTTGGCGCTGATGGTTAATGCTTCGGTACGAAATAAGTGGATCAATGACGAGCTCCTTCAGGTGCGTAATTCCCCTTCTTCTGCTTCCTTGGGTCTGACTATTGTCCTTCAGGCTCGCCTCCTATCGCTCACTCCGCTCCCCATTCAAAACTCGTTCGCGATGATCCACAAATCCCGTATTCCAGATGACGTCAAGCGTGGCTATCTTTTTGAACAGGCCATTTCGCGTCTCGCATCTTGGTGGGCGGATACCTTCTTTACCATAAAGCCCGTGGGGCACCTCCGTAGTCGCACGTTCGAAGACGTCCAGCGTGTCCTACTCTCTAGGGGGTTACTTGACGTCACAGGAAAGGGGAAGGGAAAGGCCCTTCCTGAGGATGTTGACCCCCTGGAAGACCTGTTTGAAGATGACGAGATCGAGATTGTGCGCAGCGCGAAGAGCCTCATGAAACATGCACTCATGCGCTCGGGCTCGCGGGACGTCAGTTCACAGCTCTTCACTACGCTCTGTCGCGCTCTTGGTATACCTGCGCGCCTGGTGGTGAGCCTGCAGAGCGTCCCTTGGCAGACAAATGTCGGTCGGTCGAAGACACCGGCAAAGCACAAGGGGAAGTCTGTTGAACTACACGATGCGGAAGACAAAAGTGAAGACATGGAGGAAGTCAACATCTTGTCTGGGGATGACATGCAGGTGGATGAAGATGGTGACAAAATCTCGTCTCCCAAGCCGAACGGCAAGGGGGACACCGTGAAATTGCGGAAAAACAAGGATCCTGGTAAAAGGCTAGGTCCTGGTGCGCCTTCATTTTCATAGAGCTCGTTTACAGTTCTTACCTACTGTTGTCTGATCCGCACACTCAGGGCCCTCAGATCCGCTCACGACGCCACCTGTCTTTTGGACTGAGGTTTTTTCGCGTCCTGATTGTCGCTGGATTCCTGTTGACTCTATACGTGCGGTTGTCAACAAGCGCAAGATTTTCGACCCGACTCCGGTCGGCACCTCGTCACGACCAGCAGTCATTGACAACCGCATGATGTACGTACTTGCAGTCGAAGAAGACGGGTATATGCGCGACGTTACACCGCGATACGCCAAACAGTACAGCGCCAAGGTCGCAAAAGTGCAATCCGGTGGTAGGGGTCGTCGAGAGTGGTGGGCTCAAGTCATCCGGGCGGTAGCCCGTCCATATAAATTGGTGCGCGATCCTGTTTCTTTTTCTTTATCTGGTCTGATGTCGTCTGCGTGGCTGAAGCATCGGGACGACGTTGAGGACGATGAACTGGTTGTAAACCAGTTTACAGAGGGGATGCCGACCACAATTGGGGGCTTCAAAGACCATCCCTTGTGCGCATTTCACTCATTCGTCCCCTCCACGCCTTATCTTAGCCCATATTCAGTTATGTGCTAGAGCGGCACTTGCTCCGAGACCAGGTCATTTCACAGGATGCCCATGAACTCGGTAAATTCCGGGGCGAGCCTGTGTATTCTCGAAGCCAGGTTCTGCAGCTCAAAGCAGCGGAAAACTGGATGCGGCATGGTCGAGTCGTGCGGGCGGGCGAACAACCACTCAAGTACGTCAAGCAGCGGGCGGCGACTCTTAACCGCAGGCGTGAACTCGAAATACGCGCAGATGCAGAGGGCGCGGATGGTGGCAACGGCGTCATGCAGGGACTATATGCGGAGAGGCAAACTGAGAGATACGTCCCTCCGCCAGTTGTCGACGTACGCTCTTCCTTCCTTCCTTCATTCTCACGAATGTTCGATCGATGAGGCGCTAATCACGTTCGGTAATGTAGGGAAAGATCCCGAAGAACAACTTTGGAAACATTGATCTATACACGCCATCGATGCTTCCTTCTGGGGCGGCGCACATCCCACGTATGCCATCCCTGTTTATTCCTTCGCACCTCCTGTTGTAGACCAGCATGCTTCTGTTTGTTTATAGACAAGGGTGTGGCGAAGATCGCACGCCAATTGGGCTTTGACCATGCAGAGGCCGTGGTACGTACACCGTCATGTTCTCCGAAATTGGCAGCGGCGATCTTACCACACCCGCGTCTGGGCAACGATGGGCGCAGACAAGCTTCGAATTCCGGAAGGGCAAGGCATTCCCCGTAATTTCGGGCATTGTCGTAGCTGCGGAGAATGAAGACACGATCCTCGAAGTGAGCGTGCTTCCTTTCTCCGTTCGAGCAAAATTACTTATTTCCGTG
>Ga0307510_10004014_pt1 | contig 17247 bp, 4 predicted proteins | sample 12_EM_MG_FD_207224 | JGI IMG/M metagenome (GOLD analysis project Ga0307510, IMG submission 207224) | Populus trichocarpa ectomycorrhiza microbial communities from riparian zone in the Pacific Northwest, United States - 12_EM | ecosystem: Host-associated > Plants > Roots > Unclassified | place...
TGGAAAGTGAACAGTTCTGTAGCTCTCTGGAAAATACCAACGGAAAATTCCGTCGGTGATTCCCTTTGTAATTGACATGATGAACAGTGTTCACAGTTTACCAACAAATTTACCGACAGAATTACCGACAGAAATTATTCCTTCTGTAATTCCGTCGGTAAAAATAACATGTCATCATTTTTTTTACTTTGTTTTAATTTTTTTTCCCACGGTAATTCCCTCGGTATTTCAGTTTGTATTTATCAATTTTCTGGTAGTGAGTTTGCCATCAATATTTTCTTTGATAATTCAATCACATTTCTCTCAAATAATTAAACAAATAAATATTGCCATGAGTTTAAATTGTGAATCCAAACATCAAAGAAATTTATTCTAATACCAAAAACATATCTTAAAAATAGTTTGAGAAAAAAATTTAATCTGGTTGATATATAAATTAATTTTAAAATAATATCCTTTTATCATACAAAATTATTAAGATATATAATTCGTATGTTGACATTAAGAAAGTAAATATATATTTCGTATGAATATAATGCATGGAACGAATTTCTTGCATCTAGGAATCATCGAAACAAAATTTTAAAATTGAAAATTTGAAGTCAAACATTAAAGAAACTCACTCTAATACAAATAATATGCCTTAAAAATTGTTTGAAAGAAGAGATTTAATCCGATTAGTTAACATATAAATTAATCTTAAATTAAATATCCTTTACCATAAAAAGTTATCAATAATATATGCATATATTTCGTATGTTGACACTAAGAAAGTCAATATACATTTCGTATAGTATGAATACATTGCATGGAACAAATTTCTTGCATTTAGGAATCATCCTTGGTCTAAATTAAGATGAAACACAAGATTTTACAATTGAAACTCAATTTTAAACCTTGCCGATTGGACTCTTTCAAGGGACACAATCAATAATATTAACGAGGGGCGGATGTAATTAGGAAAGAGATTCGTCCTAATTGAAAGACTATACATAAATAGGACCACAGTCAATGATGAACAATGTAAGGTATGATGACCAAGTGCAAAGAGCATTTGCATTTTGCCGTCTCAGATTTGGGGTTTTAATGGAAAAGTAATCCTTGTTGTTGATAAGATACAAATAAAATAGATTAATTAAGGATTAGATAATTAAGCCTCTGGACCCTTTAGCATAATACATTCAACATTTTGTATGATGCCTTTGAATTTTCTAGTCCAACTTGAGGTTTTCCATACATTTCTTAAATTTGTCGATTATGCAAAGCAGCCGCCTTGTGGAAGTGGGGTGTGCTGGACCTGCTGACGGGCATGAGACTGCACTTTCCCTGCTCCTTCTACTGGCATTTCAATGGTGTATTTAACAGCTTAGATCAGTTAGAGAAGTAGTCTTGAAGAAGTTTTTCCGGTGAAGATTTCCTTCATCAGTAGCATACACCAAATACAGCCTAGGAAAAAGTAGTTCAGGTTTAGCCAGCTAAGAACATTCTTGCTATGGCAGTGGTGTAGTTTTGTAGATTGCACAGAAAAATGCAGGCAGATTTAGTGACTGTAAACTTCAGAAAGAATGTGAGTTAAACCTTAATGGATCGCCACCACGATAGCCCCATCACTTGAGTGGAAACCCTGTGGTCGTCGAGTGTACTTGTTGGCATCAGATTTTTTTTCGAGCAAGGTATCCTTCTGTCATGATAAACCTTATCCACCAAGCTCCATTCCCAAGTAGGATAATCTTTGATTGCCCCAATAGCCAAAGCCTTAACATTGCCATGACATGCCGATAGCACCGATAGCATCATCCGCAGAAAACCCTGAAACACCCCCAATCAATAAACAGTTGAAAACCACGAAAAAATTTGTGGAATTTATAGGAGCAATCAATGAATGTGGATAGGTCAGGACTGAAGGGATCGTAAGCAAAAATATGCTCTCCGTTGTAGCAAAACAACTTCCCATTGTAGGCAACAATAGAGTATGCCATCTATACCTTGAACCTCCAAGAACTGGTCTATACCATTGTTGAGTTTCTGACCAATATGTTCTCAAAACTATTTGCAGAGATTCTACTCTATCAAATTGGACTACCCTAGACCGATAACTGGACTTGATAGTGCATTCTCCCTTGTCATCTTGGGAATAATAAGGTTCAGAAACAGATCCCACATCTGGACTATATTGTCTTCTTCAGGTTCAAGCAAAGGGAGAGCAACCCATTGCGTTGGAAATGGATTACACATATAATAATAACACTGAGGTATTCCAAATTCAGTCCAATAACTGATGAAAATGGAAATGGGTTTTGCTTGTACTGATGATTGAGATGGTGGGTTGTAAAGCGACAAGCAAAAGGAGTGGAAATTTGAGAGGACCAATTCTTGCAGGCAGATTTGGAGGTGGTTCGTTAACCTTTGAAGAATCTCTTCAATTAAGAGGTCATTCAGAGGGAAATTGGATGGATATGATGAAGGGATTTGCCTCTTATTTCTCTGGTACACAAGAGACTGGTCTGTGCTTGGCTTCTCAAAATCACCAGGCGTAGCTGAACTCTCCTTCAGTACTGTTTGCGTTTGCATTTAGAGATGACGCTAAGCACTCTCTAGTCTCTACTGGTTACTAAAAACAGATACGAAGAAGCATTGCTGTTGGATTTTAAATTTAATAAAAAATACATAAATCAAAGTGAAAGCCGGTTGACTTTTGTTGACGGTGTAGGTTTTATACGGAAGGATTTGGAATGAAGTTATTGAGGCATAGGGATATACACTACAATATTTAGAGTGCATGTGAAAATACGGGCCAACTTATATTTCTAAAAATTTAATTTTTTTTTGGTTAAAAAATAATTTTATTTTATATTTTTTGAATCGTTTTGATATAATGATCTTAAAAATAATTTTTAAAAAATAAAAAAATATATCATTTTGATGTATTTCGGCACGAAAAACATTTTCAAAAGCAATCGCAATCACACTCCCAAACATATTCTTATCAAGGAGATTTTGCCGATGTAATTTTTTTCTCAGTGTGAGATTAACACTCTGTTGGTAAAAATTTTACCGACTAATTTATCAAGGAACCAATTAGTTGATATACTATTTATTGATAATTTCAACATTTATTGTTAATTATGTCAGTAAAAAAAAAACCCTATAGTTTTACAAACGAAAAATACACGTCAAAAAAATATTCCCGCTAGAAATATGCCGACAAAAATATCCCGTTGGTATGTTTTCATCGGTGATAGTGGCATATGAAGTAATTTTTCTCAAACTCTCTGAAATATATCGACAATTAGATTTCGTCTGCATAAACATGGTAAATCACCAATGAAATATTGTCATTGGTGATGGTGACATAGACAATAATTTTTTCCCAACTCTTTAGAAAATACCAATGGATATATTCCGTCCGTGATAATTAAAAAATATTTTAAAAAATAAAATTGTATAGAATAATTAATATAAAGTTGTATGGATAAAAAAAAGAAAATAAATAAATAAATAAAATTGTATAAAATTGAAATATATAAAAATAAAATTGAATAATATAATAAAATTTTATATTAATAAAATCCAAATATTCATTATAATTTTATTTGTACAAATAAAAATTAAACTAGAACAATAGCGGCGCTAGAGGAGGAGGAGGAGGAAGTGGAGGTTGGTCGTTTCCGGGATCATAAGGCTAAAAAAGGATCGCATATATACAACTCATCTATGATCTCATGTCCATGATTATTTGATAGAGTTATTCATAATAGAGTTGCTTATATTTTTAAATAAAATAAGTTGTATGTTGTTGCAACGCCACGAATTCGTGAAACTAGGAGCTTGATACCGATTAAAAGGTTCTAACGATTGAGATATATTACGGGCCGCCCGGAAGTTGAAAATTGAGCTAAAAAGTGAGGAGAGGCTTTGAAGAACGGAAGCTTTGAGAACATGTAATCCCTAAATATACTCTCCATAAAAAGGACTGTTCCTAGAGATTATGTCCACAGCTTCTGATAAAACCTTCAACAGCAAATGAAACTATTATGCATGCGAAGCTCTTGAAATTGAATACTTCTTTACAAACCCTAACTCAACATCAAGATTTGGATCTCAGTATTCGAAATTGGCTTTCGTACTATAAACATTCCTCTTTCTTATGTTAACGTCATCACTCATTTTTTACTCTCGAGTTCAACATATTTCAAAAACAATTAGAAAAAATATAAAAAATATGTTTTTGACTTGATTAGGCAATTTCTAGTCATTTCGTGATTTTTAAACATTCGCTTTTTGTTTTTGTGTTAACAAATTGTTCTTTAAAAAAAAAGAAGAGAGAAAAAAAGAGAAGGAAAGATTAATCAAATAAATTTTATTTAGTGATTAAAATGTAATTTGAAAAAAATAAAAGGGATGAGAATGCCATAAAATATAAATAGCCACATACTACACTCCAAAAACAAAAAGACACAACATTCCCCCACACAAAAAATAAAACACTCTCCCTTGTCTTTACCTGCACGCGCACACACACACACACTAAAAAGTAAAAACACTCTTTCAACTTTAAACAAAAAAGTAAGGCCAAAACCCGTGACCTCTGGAGCAAAATCTAACCAAAATAATTAACCCATTCAAAGACCAGCCACCATCCCCCGCGTCTCTCTCACAGCTCCTCCAAGAACAGCAATCGCTGATTCCATTGTGAGTAGCAGCAGAAGCTTCTTGTTCAGTCACACCAGCATCGGACGACAGCAGCAACAGCGTAACCCCTGCCACCGTGACCTCCTAGCACCAGTTGCGGCAGCATCTCTTCTCTGCATCATGTGCTTTCCTCATCAACGACAATCGTTGATTCCTTCACCGCCAACGCAACACCTGAAACCAGCAGCAACTATCCTCTTCCATGGTCGATGACAAATGCAGCTCCACCAAACACTAAGATAGATTCCACTAGTGCCTACAGCAAAAAATTGACTCTTGGAAGGATGAGATCCCATTAGAGTCACTTCCTGTGTAAGCTTTTTAAAATTCGCCAGATTTGAAATCATAATAGAAGGCTTGGTACGAATTAGCCAGCAATATTAAAGGATGAAAAAAAATAAAAAAGCATTGATCGAAAAAAAAAAACCTCAAAACAAGTACTATTCTAATAAATAATGCTTATAGCTACAGTAAAACTCAATTTCTTTTAGGGTTTTTTTTTTTTGTTAATTAATGTTAATGTTAATTGGCTTTTGTTTTTTAATGTGTTTGAATTATCATTCTTGTTGATACACGAAGTAATTCACATTTATGGATCTTCTTGGTCATTAACTTTTGCTATTTGTGAGAGATATAGATGCATGAAGCTTCATAATTCTGATGTTTGTGATTCACAGTACTAGCCAGTAGCTGCACCTTGTAGAGCAGATAGTTCAAGGACTAATGAATCAAATGGTACCATTCAAATTTTGGTGGTATCGTGATGATTCTTCACCATTTCTCTCTTACAAATCTATCACTAGTGGATCTAGAAGTGTTGCAAATCCACAAGATTACTCCTTCACAGTCTATTGCCTCATAAATACATGTGGGTTTCCATTAAATCTGCGTCTTCAGCTTCTAGATATCTCCGCTGGAATGGCTTGAAAAACCTGACTGTTATTAACTTGTTCACGTCCCATGGTTTCTCCTGAGATGCTTCAGGTCAAGGTCATGCAAGTGTTATTTAACAACCCTCGTATCTTGAACAGAAGCTTGGAAGAACATGTAATCCCTAAATATACATCCAATAAGAGGATTGTTCCTAGAGAGCATGTCCACAGCTTGTGATAATACCTTCAACAGCTTCTGAAACTATTAAACATGCGAAGCTCTTGCAATCAAATCCTTCCTAACAAACCCTTGAACTTACAATGTCTCAACATCTTTCTTGCATCAAGATTTGGATCTCAGTATTCAAAAGTACTGGCTTTCGTACGATGAACATTCCTCTGTCTTAAGTTAAGAAGAATCTTAAGCCATGGAAACTTTCCAAAACCACACGAATCTCTACTTGAGAAAAAGATGTGTTTTGAATACTCTGCTAGTTAAAAACGAACTGTAGAAGGGAAAAGATCTAAAATACGCAATGCCTGATTGACCTCCATTCCTATGCAGTTACCAAGAAAACATGGAGGGTCAGCATACACCTAACATGGATTAGATCATCTCTCATGGTGCAAAAACATCTCTCCCGAGTAACAATACGACAGCATAAGTAGTCAAATTTCATATAAGGCGAGACAAGTGCAGTGATCATGTGGTATGGCAGATGGCTGTAAAAACATCATTAAGGACAAGGTTCAAGGTTTGATAAAGAAAAAACAGATGATATAGAAACAAATTGCAAACAGACCAGGTAACAATGCGCTATGCCACAATTACAGAATTCTTAGAGAAAACAAATAGATATGTAGAGTGGTGGTGATTTAAAATGTTGAAGAGTTTACAACTGATTAGAGTTTCAGTTTCTTCTCATAAAATCTCAATATCAGGGTATATTCAGAATGGTGATCTATAAACATCTTCCGAAACTCATCGCTGGGTGTATTGAAGAATGCAAGGCTTCTGAAATTCTTCTCAACCAAACCTTTTCTACATGCCATTCGATGCAATTGATGGGTTTTTGGCAAGATAGAACGCCTCCCAGCCCAATTTGTGGACAAAAAGATCCATCAGTGCCATGATCTTCTCTTCAGATAGGGCCATAAACCATGGAAACTTTACAAATGACGCAAGAATTTCCTCTTCGGACAAACCCCACCTCCTATACACAGCAAGCTTCTTTTCCCATGTGGATCTGCTCATGGACCTCCCCACATGATTGCAGAAACAAATTGACTCTTGGAAGGATGAAATCCCATTACAGTCACTTCCTCTATAAGCTTTTTAAAATTTTCCAGATTTGAAAACATAATAGAAGGCTGGGTACGAATTTAGCTGAGCAATATTCTTTTAAAGGACTCCATTGTCTCGTAAAACATCAACAATACATGCCATGTTTTCAACATTACTATTTAGAATACGAGGGGAACGCTTGATTGCTATGATGACCACGACATCAGATTGGAGCAAGTTTTCAAGGAAATCAAAAGCAGGGACTATCTGGTCTTCTAAGCTACGCTTCAAAATCCATGGGTAGGATGATATGATTTTGACATGGTCAGGGCTTGAAAAACCTTTAGATTGGAAAAATTCAAGCTTGGGCAAGTGTTTTGTGAGGAGTAGACAAAAGCAACAAAAGCAGATTCATCACGAGCTTCTAGGTTTGATTGAGTAAAAAACAGATGATATAGAAACTAAATTGCAATACATAATGCCTAATTTATGGAAATCCAAAGAACACAACATGAAAAAAATGTATAGTGATAGTGATTTAAAAAGTGGAAGAGTTTACAACTGATGAAAGATTCAGTTTTTCCTCGTAAAATTTCAGTATCTGGGTAGAGTCAGCATGGTGATCTATAAACATCTGCCGGAACTTATCTTCAGGTGTATTGAAGAATGCAAGGCTTCTGAAACTCTTCTCAACCAAGCCTTTAGAAACTAAAAATTGCAATACCAAAGCCCTTGGAATTAGCCTTTTCTCAAGGCTATATGATGAAAAAGTTGGATTTTTGGCAATATAGGAAGACTCCCAGCCCAATTTGTTGACAAAAAGATCCATAACTGCCATGATCTTCTCTTCAGATAGGGACATAAACCATGGAAACTTTACAAATGCTTCAAGAATTTCTTCCTCAGACAACCCCCACTTTCTATGCACATCAAGCTTCTTCTCCCACGTGGTTCTGGTCACGGACGTCAGCACCCTGATTGCCACAACAAACTGACTCTTGGAAGGATGAAATCCCATTAGAGTCACTTCCTCTATAAGCTTTTTTAAATTCTCCAGATTTGAAACCATAATAGAAGGCCGGGAACGAATTAGCAGAGCAATATTCTTTTCAGGGACTCCATTGTCTAGTAAAACATCGACAACACGTGCCATGTTTTCAACAGTAACATTTAGAATACGAGGGAAACGCTTGATTGCTTTGATGGCCACGGCATCAGATTGGAGCGAGTTTTCAAGGAAATCAAAAGCAGGAACTAACTGGTTTTCTAAGCTGTACTTAAAAACCCACGGGTAGGATGATATGATTTTGATACCATCAGGGCTTGAAAAACCTTTAGATTGGAAAAACTCAAGCTTGGGCAAAAGTGTTGTGTTAGGTTTAGACAAAAGCACCGCTGGCCGTCTCCTCACAAGGTTCAAGATATGGGACTTTGAGAAGCCACAGTTCTTGAAAACGGCAAGAACAGAATCAGGCTTATCTGGGGTTTCAAAATGGACCTGCTTAGAAACTTCTAAAGCAGATTTTAGAGAGAACCCACATTTGTTCATAAGGTATGAGACTGTAAAGGAATGTTCTTTTATATTATCATCCGTATTCACTGATGAGATGTATCTGAGACATGATAGTATTGAAGGGTTTTCAAGAAAATAATGAACTGATGAAGCTCTAACAGAAGACCCTATCACTATGCTTTTGCAGAGTAATCTAAACATTGGAAATTGAAACGTGAGAAAGTAGTTGTAGCAGTAGTGAATAAAATGCTACTCACCATTCCATTGAACCAACTCTGAAACCCTAACAGTGGAGGGGAGGAGAGGAGAGGAGAGCAGAGCAGAGAGGGTGGAGACTGGAGTAAACCTGACCAAGAACAAGTTTGGGTCTATTTTTGTCGTTTCTTCTAAAGTTTCTGGACAAGAAGCCCTATTGAAAAGATTGTATTGATAGCCTGGCCTTTGCAACATTCAGGTTATTGGGCTTTAATCTTCATGAATAATGACGAAATTAGAAAATAGTAAGCCCAATAATTAGAAAAGATCAATGTTGCTTAGGCAATTTTTATTTTGTAACTGGTTGGGGCTATCAATATGATTATCACAAGAATAACTGGGCTGGTGGGTGCTATCATTTCGATTAGAGATGAGAAAAAAACAAAAAAATTAATTAAATTAAGAAAATAAAAAGAAATATAATTGAAAAAACTGAATTGTGAAAAAAAACTAACTGGTTTGGTTTTATAAGCCTGAAACTGAACTGAAAAAACCCGAGCTAAACCGAAAAAAACCGAGTCAAACCGAAAAAACAACCCAAACTGGAAAAAAAACCGGTTTTGTTCTAAAATAACAAAATCGAACCGAATCTAAACCGATCGGTTTTAACTAATTTTAGTTTTGTTTTTAAAAAAATCAATTTTAATATTTTTTAATAAAAATCAAATCAAATATAAAAAAATCCCTTCTAACTACAATTATCATATATTGCATGCTAAGTAAATTTCATTCACACATTTTTGACATGGATGCAGATCTAGCATGATATCATTTTTGCTCATGATTGTCAATGGCCACGACACGACTTTGATCCTCGTGCACTCACAGGGTGGTGTTTTGGATAGGCCCCCATTACATGGAAAAAAATAATGATGACTACATATCACATAGTCAAGTAACTAGGGTTAACTGTTTTAGGAGCTAAATAACTAATCTACCATAGTCAATGTAAAAGGTTGGTTACGATGGAGGAAAAATAAACTCAATCAAGTGATAACATCTAGTTTAAGCAAACTACAGAGCACACATTAATCATGAGAAGAATCTCTAGTTATATTGTACATAGAAAAAAAAAAAGGTAAAGTAAAATAAATAAACAAAAAAATAAAAATACATAAGAACCCCTCTCCCTTCAAAAGATGGTGGCCTTTGAACTCGATAACGCATATAATTATAAATTAAACATATAAGTACATAAAATAAAATTTTTATTATTGACGCAAAATGATTGAATTATCTATTTTAGCACCTTGGGTAAGGTGATTTATTGTGTATATGTGTGACTGTGTGTATCATGCAACACTCCATTACATACAAGAAAAATAAGATATGTAAAATATGTTTTCAAGTAGTTGAACAATAATGAATCGTTAAATGGTGAATTATTAGAAAACATAAGTTTTAAATGGATCAGTTAAAAATATACCATTCACATATGAATCGGAAAAATAAAACAAGTCCTTTTAAGTTATTTGATTAAAACAAACAACTCATGGGTGGAAGTGTGGAATAATTATACACAAAATTTTGAAAAGGATTGGTAAAAACCGAACTGCTTATGAGTGAACCGAACAAGAAACACAAGTTTTGAAATCAACTGGTTGAAATGAACTGCTCATGGATGAACTACTTAAACACAACATTTTAAAAAGGATCAGTCAACTTCAAACCACTTATAAGTGAACCAGTTCAAAAGCATAAGTTTTGAAATCAATTGGTTGAAATGAATTGCTCATAGATGGACTAGTTAAACAAAACATTTTCAAAAGGATCAGTCAAATATGAACCACTTATAAGTAAACCAATCCAAAAGCACAAGTTTTGAAATCAATTAATCAAAATAAACCGCTCATGGAGAAACAAAATAAACATAATATTTTGAAAAGGATCGGTAAGATATGAAACACTCATGGGTGAAACTAATAAAAAAATTAAACACACATTTTAAAAGGGATCGACAATCCTTCAAAATTCATCTAATATTGATAGTAAAGACATAAAAATAATTAAGCGATTGATATTTATTAAGTCATCTCATATAAGAGGCGAAGATAATAAGGGATAGAGATGACATGTCCCGTAGTCTTTATTTCCATCTATTCAATTAAATACGTTTTTGTATGTTTTTTTTAATGGTGTGTTTGAGAGAGTTTGTTTATGTTTTAGGTACTTTTCAAAAGCGTTTTTCCTTGAAAAAAATATTAAATTGATGTTTTTTTAGTATTTTTCAATGGTTTTGATGTACTAATATAAAAAATAAAAAAAATAAGAACAAAAATTATTTTTATGTATTTTCAAGCAAAAATTACTTTTAAAAAGTACTCTACACCACAATACCAAATACACTCTAAAAACTTTTGTGTTCTATATCGACCTAGTTTTAACTTCACAAGGTATCACTACATAAACTAATTCAAAGGTTTTTATACAATATTTTTTTTGTTTGAATATCTATCAATTAAAATTTATTTAAGATTAATTTTTATTCACTCAAAAATGATTTTAAACATATTAATGTTTCATATTAAACATTTATGTTGATGTTGGATAACGATTCTCAGCAAAATCTTAGCCTAACTTGTGAAAAGATCTCATTTAAATGTGTCCATTGATCATAATTTGTATCAATTTTTCTAACAAGTATTCCATCATCACCCCAGTAATTCATGACAAGTGCAGATGCGTTTTGCTTGCATTGATTATTGAGATGGTGGGTTATCAAGCAGCGAACAAAGATAGGCAGAAGAAATGAAAGAGAACCAGTTTTGGCAAACATGTTTGCACATAGGCAGATTTGGAGGTGGGTAGCCCTTGAAGAATTTCGATCACGAGAGCTTGGAGATCATTAGGACAGAAACTGGACTGTTCTGATAAAGATGATGATGGTGTTTCTATCTTTGTTATTTTGTTAGAGCAGCATGATGATGGTTTATTTTATTAAAAAAACACATTAATTTTATTAATATTAAATCACTACAAAGAAACTTACTCTTTTGACTTTGTTACATAAAATAAAATAAGAACTCTCATAGTTTTAGTGAATCATTGCTTTCATTCTCATACACAAAAAAAAAAAAAAGTAGTGTTCGCTTTTCACTCCCTGGCAAACCGCTAATGCCTAATTGCCTTTTTATACTGCTAGCAATGGAAGCAATGACGCTCCTTAAGCCTTTTGCAGCTTTCCCATTATCAGAACTTAAATCACTGTTCTATCAAATTTATACTCCTTTATTTATGTAGTTAACAAACTGCTAATGCTCAATATTGCCTATATGAACTTGGTGTGTTTGGTTCTCAAATCCTGTATATGTTCCCTCCCTTAAGCCCTTTGCGGCTTTGCTATTATCAGAATTTAAATCACTGCTCTCTCAAATATTTAATTCATAATTTAAGAAGTTAACAAACCCCATTTGTATAATTCTGTTGAACTTGAAACTTTACTGAATCAAAAGCTAATAAACAACATAATCAATAAGCAAAAGTTATACCGAACAGACTTTTGGTCTTATGCTTTCACTAAAAGAATGTGCATTGGAGAAGAAAACTTAAATCGATATCATCCTGAAAGACAAGATAGCCATATCAGTAACCAAACCCTTCTGCAAATTCCGCATCATTACACCATCAGGAAAAAATATCAGTCTCTCATGCCATCTTCAGAATAACAAGGAAAAAACCAGAACTACTCCTAATTCGAGTTCTTGCAAAATTGATGCATTAAACCTGTCTTCATTTGTCTTTGATGACATTGGCCCTGTTACGTCATGGTCGTTTCCGTTTCCAATTGGGATTTCATAGTGGACTTCAAATTCGGGAAAACCTAAAAAAACAAAAAGCTGCTTGTGGTGAAACAAAAGATATGCTTGCCTTAGGATTGGTTAGGCAGCAACATCAAAGTTAAAGTAATGTTAATTAAGTATTATCAAATTGCAGCTGGAGTTAGCCAATTCTTCGTCCTCGCCTATTGGTCCTCTCACTGCCAATGAGAATCCCATATAATTATACAATTTATTGTTTGATATACTGAGTTCAAAAGTGGAGGCTGGAGCCAAACACCCAGCATCTTCCCTGGAGAGTGATGTTAATAAAATAAGTGTCGAAGGACAAAGATATTGTGTTGGCGTGGAAGACAAATAAAGATACTCAAATTAACAAATCCTCACGATATGTTCCATGAATTACTGAGACACTGAGGCACTGAGGCGGCGATTTTTATCGTGTTAGATAATTTGATCGTCAAGTCTTCAAGTCCTCACCAAAAAATGATAATTTTGCTCTTACAAGTCTTTAATTAGCTTTAAGGTTGCATTTCCGGTTGTTTGGCAAATTGGGATCCAGAGAATTGTGAGATGGATGCTTGCGAATCCATATCCAGATTTGAGAACACGTATCATGAACACAATAAAAAAAGACAGCCTCATGTTCAAGATAATCACCATGAAGATTTATGGTTTTGTGAGAAACTCCAAGCACCTTATAGGTTGATTGATTTATCAAGTGACTATGCGAGGTAGAATTAATTAATAGATCTTGAGTATAAGAGGCACCAAAGAGAATGAAGGTGGAGTTGATAATCATTAAATTGAAGGGTCGTGCCTCTACATAGTGGGAGAAGTAAGCAAACCCGTAAGAGTTAGGACACGCTCAAGATTTATGAATGGGAAAATTAAGATGATGAAGAAGAAGAAGAACGCGGCGCACTTCCTTCCTTTCATGTGCACTTGAATTATGGATTCTTAAAGGAGGAAATGTTCTAAAAATTCAATCTTAAGAATAATTTGCAGGTTTTTAAACAATCAAGAGATCCCTTGCCATGATCAAACCCAAACATGATGAAAACAAGCAACAACATAGAAACTCTAAAAGACTCGAATGGGTAAAATAATGCGATAGAAGAGAGTGTGATCTTTGGTAAACTCATTTATGAGAGGATATAGATGTGCACTGATATTTTTTATTAAATTATAATATTTATTTTGATGATAATTATAGAATAAATCTTAATGAAAATAATAATAGGGATTATATCATAAATGATATCCTTATTGATAAGTAGTTAGATGTTAATAGTAAAAACAACATGATATTAGGAGTTTAACAAAAAAAAAAAGAATTATTGATTTGTATAATTTTTTTGAACTTGAAAAGAATTACTGCTCTCTCAAATCTGTAATTCATATATAATTTAAGAAGTTAACGAATCCCATCTGTATAGTTTTTTTGAACTTGAAACTTTTCATAATCAAGAGCTAATAAATAACTCAATCAATTTTCAAAGTTTATACCGAATAGACTTTTGGTCATATGCTTTCACTAAAAGCGTGCATTAGAAAAGAACACTTAAACTGCCAGCGCCATAGAAGACAAAGATGACCATATCAGTATCCAACCATGCAAGTTCCGCATCATTACACCATCAGGAAAAAAACAATTTCTCTTGCTATCTTCGGAATATAATAAGGAAGATATCAGAACTACTACTAATCAGAGTTCTTGCAAAATCGATGCGTTAAACCTGTCTTCATTTCTCTTTGATGACATCGGCCCTATTACATCATGGTCGTTTCCGTTTCCAATTTGGATTCAGAGTCTCGGTGTCCTTAAAATTCAGGAAAAACTAAACAAAGACTTGCTGGGGTGAATCGAACGATATGCATATGCTTTCTTTATGATTGTTTTGGCAGCAACATCAAAGTTGAATTAATATTAATAAAGTATTGCCACATTGCAACTGGGGTTAGCCAATTCTTTGTCTTGGCCTATTGGCCTTTTTATTTCATTTCTCTTTGATGACATCGGCCCTATTACATCATGGTCGTTTCCGTTTCCAATTTGGATTAAGAGTCTCGGTGTCCTTAAAATTCAGGAAAAACTAAACAAAGACTTGCTGGGGTGAATCGAACGATATGCATATGCTTTCTTTATGATTGTTTTGGCAGCAACATCAAAGTTGAAGTAATATTAATAAAATATTGCCACATTGCAACTGGGGTTAGCCCATTCTTTGTCTTGGCCTATTGGCCTTTTCATTTCCAATGAGGTTCCCGTATAATTATACAATTTATTCTTTGATATACAGAGGTCAAAAGAGTAGGCTGGAGCCAACCACCCAGCATCTTCCTTGAAGAGTGATGTTTCCGTAGTGAAGGCGATCATATTCCTAAATTGAAATAATCAGGAATGATGCAGGTAGAAAGTACAATAAGCTCTTTCTTTATCGGTAAATAAAAAAAGGGAGTTGTCATTTCGTTTTTTAGTTACTAGAAATCCAAACTAGTCTCAAAGTTTGGGTAAAAGAATTGATTTCATAAAGAAAAGTTATTAACACCCTTAATACATCTTACATGAAGTAAACTGCATTGTCTCTTTGTTTGATATAAACTAGGAAAATATTATGTTTTCTAATTGTTGGTATGTTTAAGATTGAAGAAAAATACTCTCCAATAAGAAAATTCTTATCTTATCAGGTTCAAAACCTAACCGTTCTAATATCAATATAAAAATAAAACTAAACTACTTTTTTATTTAATATCAAGAATATATATTATGTATAAGTTTATAATTCCATATATTAAAAAAAATTGTTTTGGTATTTTTGAAATGCATGCCAAAATTCTTTGGAATTTTACAAACTTGCTATAAAATTCATTGCAAAAGTATTTCAGATTTTTAAAATAAATGCTCAAATTATTATTTTTTATAATTGATTTTTAAAACTTCTCAAAAGTAGTTCTTCAAGAAAAAATAATTTTAAAAGTCAATTTAGGTTTTAATTAGAAGAAATTACAGTTTGAGGGTCAAATTGCACTTTTTAGAAGTTAATTTGGTCAAATCAGTGGCTTAATTACATAAATATTGAAGTTTGATAGGCAATTAGAAACTTGACTGAAGAAATTCAAAACCAAGTATCAAACTAGAAAAGATGCATGAATATAGGACTGAAATTAACCAAATCAAGGGCCATTTTGAAGTAATTGGAACTTTGTTAGTATATTAAGAGTCAAAATGCACAAATTCAAAACCAAGAATAAAAAAAAAAAATCAGTCAACTTAAGGGTCGATATTTGAGTCTGACGGGTGTTAAATTATATGCAACTAAAAAGTTTTTATTTCACTCAATGTTCATGAAATATATTTTCATATATTAATTAAGCATACAACGAATGTAATTTTGGTTTGTTTATATGGCTTCAATTTAATAAGATTAATTTCATTCATAAACTTGTTTTGATTAAATAAATATGTAGAATAATAATAATTTTTACTTTGATAATTAGATAATATTTGTATAATCACAATACATAATACATGTATTAACTTCAATGTTTTTGGATAAAAAATAAACAACCATGATAAATTATTTTGGATTAAGAGTCTTAGTCGACTTAAAATTCAGTAAAAACTAAAAAAAGACTTGCCGGGGTGAATCAAACAACATGGATCGATCAAAGTTAAAGTAGTTTTAATTTAGTATTTCCAAATTGTAACTGGGGTTAACCAATTCTTTGTCCTGGCCAATTGGCCCTTTCATTTCCATTGAGAATCCCACATAATTATCCAATTTATTCTTTGATATACAGAGAGGTAAAAAATGGAGACTGGATCGAGCCAACCACCCAGCGTACGTCTTTCATGGAGAGTGATGTTACACCTTGGCTTTAAGATGATTAAAATAAGTAAAGTGTCGAAGGACAAATATATTATGTTTGTTGAAAGACAAATAAAGATACTCCAACAAATCCTAACGATAAATACCATGAACTACTGAGGCGGGCAATATTTTTCGTGTCGGCTAACTTGATCGCCAAGTCTTCAAGTCCTCAATAAAAAAATTCTGATAAGAAAAAAAAAAAAAACTTCACTAGCTTATAAATATGGCACTACTTTCAATATTGTGATCGAAGCCAAGACACCAGGTTGATAACTAGAAAAATGTGGACTGAGCTAAGCGCCACCATATCTAGTCTAGCGGTTGTTTTCTTCATGTTTGAAAAATATTTGAACTATTTTCCTTATACAATTCGTGGGTATGCTGAAAGAAATTTTCGGAAGGTGGTTAATTTTGTGAACCCTTATGTCGCAATTTCTTTCCATGAATTCACAAGTGAACGCCTCAAGCGTAGCGATGCCTTCTTCGCCATTCAAAACTATCTCAGCACCAGCTCTACCGAGAATGCTAAGAGACTCAAGGCTGATGTTGTCAAAGAAAGCCAATCTGTAGTCCTCAGCATGGAGGATTATGAAGAAGTTACCGATGTTTTCAACGGGGTCAGGGTCTGGTGGGCATCAGGCAAAATTCCCCCCCAATCAAAATCCATTTCTTGGTTTCCTGGCTCTGAAGAGAAGAGGTATTACAAGCTCACTTTCCATAAACGTTATCGGGAAATCATCACCAAGTCTTATGTAGAACATGTTCTGAAAAAAGGAAAGGAAATTGCAGTGAAGAACAGACAGAGGATGCTGTACACAAACAATCCTAGCAAGGACTGGCACGGGTGGAAGCCTACCAAGTGGGGCAATATAGTGTTTGAGCATCCTTCTACATTCGATACTTTGGCAATGGACACAGCGAAGAAAGAAGAGATCAAGAAGGACCTAATCAAGTTCAGCAAAGGGAAAGACTATTACGC
>Ga0307510_10004015_pt1 | contig 17247 bp, 10 predicted proteins | sample 12_EM_MG_FD_207224 | JGI IMG/M metagenome (GOLD analysis project Ga0307510, IMG submission 207224) | Populus trichocarpa ectomycorrhiza microbial communities from riparian zone in the Pacific Northwest, United States - 12_EM | ecosystem: Host-associated > Plants > Roots > Unclassified | place...
AAATACATTTTCAAATGAAACGCTTTTTTTTAAAACATTAAAATACACAAGTTCTATTTTTTTTTCCTGAGTTTTCTGCCAGGTTAATGCAGATGGTAAATCCACTAACCTTTCCTCCTTCGGCCCCAATTTCTAGGCATGAATTATTTATCAGTAGCTGCTCATCAAAAAATACTGTTCATTGTCAATGGCCTAAAGTTCATATAACTAGATAGGACCCGCGCTATATTATGGGCCATCCAAATTCTTTTTCAAAGTAAAAAATAAATAAATAAATAAAGGCAAGCGATGCAAGTGGTAAGAAAATATCTAAAAATCTTCCAAGATTTGGTTGGATTTAATAGGCTAAGCTAATTTAAATATTATGAAATAAATAAATAAATTGATAATAAAATTGATAACAAAAAAAAAGTCAAGAAAACAAAACTAAGTTTACCTGGGTTAGCATGTCAAATTCATGACTTTATCGTAATATCGGGGTACCCTCATCGAAAACAAACTGAATAAAATCATGAAGTTCAATTGTAAAACAATTTAATATTCAATGGTGAAATCAGGAAAAAAATAAAATAAAAAAAGAAATGAAAAAATAAATTATTGTCACCCCGGGTTAATCCGTTAACCATATAGAAAGGAAAACAAAAAAAAAACACGAAAATTAATTCCTAATAAATCAAATTTTCAATGATGAAATTAGAAAAAGAAATTAATTTTTAAAAAAGGATCTAACAAAAAAATAAAATCGACCCATGTTAGCCTTCAAAACTCGTGACCCCGGTCATAAGCTCGAGACCAACACCATAGAAAACAAATCTTAAAAACAACAAAGCAAAATTATAAATCAATAAAATGCTAGATGATGAAATTGAAAAAAAAACAAAAAAAAACCCCTTCAAAACAAAAGAAATTATAATTAAAAGAGTGAGGACTAAATTTAATACAAAAATAATTTGATATAAAATGTTGAACAGTGGAATTAAAAATAAAATTCAATTAGACAAGCGATAAAAACAAACAAATAAAAATCAAAAGAATAATAATCAAATTTGAAATTTAAATAAAATCAAACGAAATGATGAGGGATGAAATTGAAAAAACAAATTAATCAAAATAAGAATCAAAACAATCCAAATAGCAATAAAAAGAATAAAAATCAAATTGTATGAAAAAAACAAATGAAATAGAGAAAAAAAGTCAACCAGAGCTCAGCCACTCATCCGACCACTACATGCGCATCGCCATTGGAAAGACCACAATGAGACCCTTCCAACTCCGTTCTAGAAGATGGTGTTTAGATAGTGGATGATGCCACATGTGCCATTCAAAGGGAGCAGATATCGTCCATATACTAGCACGTGTGTGACATGTGCGAGCATTTTTTTTAAATAATATTTAATTATTAAAAAATCAAACCACTCCACTCCAACATGTAAATTACAAAAAAACGCCAACCTAAAAAGACATCAATACCCTTGATTGCAAGGTTTAAATTTTTGTGTGAATGCATTTATATTGTTCATAAATATGTTAAAAGACTCCATCCACCCGAATAACCTATTAATTAAAAAAAACATGAAAATACACAAATTCTCATGCTTGTTAGTGGTTTCTTTTTTTTTTTTTTACTTTTAAGGATATGAAAGTCTTTATACTATTCTTTAAAAAATATAAAAAGATCAAATTAACCCAATTAAATCTTTAAACAAATTTACTTTCAAATATGATGTAGTCTTTATACTAATGCAAAGTTAAAAGACCAAATCACCCCAAATAATTGGACAATGTTGGAAGAAGTTTTTGGAAACTATCAAATTGCCCCAAGAGTAAGCTAACAAATTTTTTAATGGAAGGTAAAAAATATAACAAATTTTTTGCTTTTTTTTTCTTCTTTTCTTTCAATTAGAACTTTAACCTAAGTATGTCAAGGTCACTATTATGGATTGATTATCATCAAACAATCGAATCCCAGCTTCCATTGTAACTGTGCAGTGAAAGACACAAGGAAAAGAGCAATTTAAGAGTCCAGAGACGTCAATGTGGTGCCATTAGAGTGTATGAGAAGCTAATCAGATGGCTCCATGTGCTGTTCTTGTTTGGTACAAAGGACCTTTTCCTTAGTTTAATGAAGAGAAGCCCCACATCCCTGTTGGCAAGAAGCTTCTCAGAATACATTGATGACTAAACAAGAGCATATAATATGTCATTTCCCATTAAAAAAGCTTCCTCTGCACTCTCTTTAGCCTATCAATACAAGGCTTTAAAAGGGCTCCGGCTCTTTGCGTCCTTACAGCAACACCCTCTCCCTTCAGGTTTTTGTCAGACTTCATATCCATTGATTCTCCCTAGATTTCATAACCATGTTCGAGTCTACAGTAGAACTGATCGTTCAGGCTGCTTCCAATTCTCTTGTGATCTTCTGCTTTTGCAATCTGATCATTGTCATGATTCTCATGGGCTCAAAGCCTGTCTCTAACTTTGGTCAAGAAAGCGAAATTCCCCAGTCAATGGTCACCAAGACACACACAAAGGTGAAAGAAGATGTTCTGGCCATGCCTTCACTTGATGAAAACAAGAAGCCTTCACTGGATGAAGACAAAATGTCAACGGACGACGGGAGAGTGTCAATTACCCTGGAAGAACCCACTGGCGACGACGATGAAGAAGAGAATGGAAATGATAATGAAGAGGATGAGGATGAGGATGAGCTGAGGAGAAGAGTTGAAGAATTTATCAACAAGGTCAATCATGGATGGAGGGCAGAATTATCAAGGCACCATGTTTAGCCTTAGAAGTAACTTGATAGGAGTTTATGAAGGGTTTGGTCAATAACTTAGAAATGTGACACTGCTTGAGTTTGTTCTGATCATCATCTTCTCTCCACGTTATTGTACATGTCTAGTGATGATGATACAACTCACTGAGAAAATTTTGATTGCAATGGTGGAAAGAAATATCAGAACATCACTGTTAAGAAAAATGAAAATTACTCTTCCACTGCAATTTCTTGATTACCTACTCATGTTTTGGACGGTAGTTTGGTACATAAAGTTTCAGACATCTTCTTTAGCAGTAATGTGTGACCCACTTGCGAAACTATCAGCATACTTCGTGGTGTGAAAGTGAATGAAGTAAATAGTTATTTGTATAGGATTTTAGCAGGTACGTACAGCCATGGCTGCCACTTAGATTTTAACCGTGTGCAAATCACTTTTGCCCAGGTGATTTGCAGGCACAGTTAGGATTCACAACTACATGTTGTCCCAACATTTTTAGGGTAAAGTTTGATCACTGTTTTTGAACAAAAGAGAAAGAGGCGGATGAGGTAGAAGGGAATGTTCCTCTATCCTTACTTGTTTAGAAAGTTAAATTCACTAAAACACCGTTTCAAAAACATTTATTTTTATGTTTTTGTTTTAGTAACACATTTTTATCTATTATTACTATATTAGCATGGGATTTACAGCGGGTTAATATCATTTTTTTAAAATATAAAAAAATATAAAAAATATAAAAAATATTTTAAACGTCTTGGATCTAATGGTCATGTCAGACCCAAACCTGAGCAGGTGATAATTAAAATGTTAAGACTTATAATTTTTTTTAATTTTTTATATAAAAAAATATTTAAACTATCATTGAAATAACCAAAACAAAATCCAAGTTCAGAAATTATTTATAAATAATAAATCTTCACGAAAATCTAATTTAACATTTTAGATGTAAAAATTCAAATCATATCTTACTATTGAAATAATTTATTTTTTATATTTATGAATTTGATATTCCTTCAATAGAAATTCTATCTTCTCTGTTTTTTTCTCTCTTCTTTTTTTCTCTTTTTTAACTATTTTTTAACTCAATGTCTAGGTCTAGAATGATCCAAGCGACTGGGTCTAAGCAGGTGATAATTAAAATGTTGAGACTTATAATTTTTTATTTTTTTATAAAAAAAACATTTAAACTATTCTTAAAGTATCCTAAACAAAAATCCAAGTTCAGAAATTATTTATAAACAACAAATCATCACAAAAATCTAATTTAACGTTTTAAATCTAAAAATTCAAATTATATCTTCCTATTGAAATAGTCTATTTTTTATGTTTATGAATTTGTTATTCCTTCAATAGAAATTTTATCTTCTCTCTTCTTTTTTATGAATTTTTATTTTTTTATGTTTTTTTTAATCAAACTCAATGCAAAAAAACATTTATTTAATGGGTGGTCATTTGTGATTTTTCACCACAACAACATTATTTTATATATTTTTTTAACAATACTGGACTATATGTGTTTAGTTTCGTTATACATGTTTTCATCCACAATGCATACAAAAAAGAGAGGTTTATTTTTGAAGACTGAAATAAATCACTTAGAACTCAACATTTTTTTTCATTCTTTCCTCTTTGAATATAACAAATTATAAAATAAGCAGCACAAATAGAAAAGAATTTGCAGTTAAGTTCTACTGTATATGAATGAAAATACTGCTTAAATGAGGCAGTGTTTGTTTTTGCAGTTCAATCGTGCTTTTGAAAAATTTTAAATTTTTTGACCTAGGCGCGTGGGTTTGGCAGATTTAGGCGCGTTGTTTTGGCAAACCCATGCATGGGTCTAGCAACCATTCCAGACACAAACATGATTGTTAGACCTAAAACGCTTGGATCTGGCATGGTTGTCAGACCCAACTCTTGGATCTTGAATGATTATGGGTCTGATATTTTTGTCAGATCCATGGCGTTTGTGAATCTGATATTTTTATCAGATCCAAGGCGCTAAAGTGGCAGAGAAGAAGCAATGAATGAGTCTAAAAAAAATCAAAGAATCATCTAGTAAAAAGATGAAAAATTAAAAATAAAACTACCATTACAATCTATAATAAAAAATCTTTTAATCTACAATGATTTTTCTATACTATTTCACTTTTGTTATAACACAACATTAAGCAAATACAACAGTAGAAAAATCCAGTTGTACAGTGCAGCCTTTGAATTATCAAATATACAACAGAATGCAAGTACAGCCTCTATGGTGTCTTGGATGATTATCTGTTCTTGACTGCGATTCTCTTTCACATGGATAAGTACTAAACAGGCATTGAAAAAGTGGATTAAGCCACGGAATGGGCACAAGGACGAGCCTAAAAGGCAACTATGGATGGAGTATCTTTGCTTAAACAAGAGTTACTTTTAATAATTGAAAGCCTGATTTAGCTTGGCTTCTCCATCCACATGGATAAAGAAAGTGTGACACAAAGGGTACAAAGAACAAGTTTGAAAGTAGCACGAGATGCTATTTTTATTAGGGTTCTTATAAAAGAGATTAATTGTCTACTCAACTATCCATAGACAAAGGCAAGTGCATGACCGGAGAACCTAAGCAAGAATTTCAGAAGATGAGAACATTGTTGATCATGCAACTCCAAATAATGTTACATCACTACTAAATGCACAAGGACAGAGTTAATATAATTTGATTTGACAACGATTTATGAACTAACCACTTTTTAATCTTGTTTGTACTTGGATTGTGGTCTCAATCAAGACTGGGGACAACGAAACTGGCCATCTATGAAGGCAACTAAGATTCCTTGCTTATCTTGAAATGGAACATCATTTGCATGCTTGTTTCTGGGTCCCCTAACATTAGGTATCGTGTAGAGTGAACTTGTCAGGATCCCATCTTGTATTGGATGTGGAGTACAGTGATCTTAGGTTTCTAAGTCGGATTTGAACAGAGGCTCTTGCACTGTGCTATGGAAGGTCTTTCATAATTCATACTACATGATGAGATTAAAGAGAGGGTTTCTGCGAATCTGGAAGAAAATTTGCAGTCAATGTTTTCAGATAAATCTCAACTAGAAAAATTCTGATAGAGGACAAGGGCAAATCACGTGCTGAAAGAGAGATTCGGTGCCGAGTTCAAGTCATTGATGACCAAAATATCATCCATTTAAATTTGTACGGTTACAGAGTACTAAAATCAGAACAATGGCACACCAGTTTTCATACAGCTAAAAAGCGACAACACAACGCTACAAAACACAAGATTACAACAGCAGAAAAAGATGCTAAACTACTGCAAGTCCTGCCTAAAGCTAACAAAAGAGAGTACACTTCTGGGTTAAAATCCATATGATGTTAAACCCTGAATATTTCTCAATGAATAGCCGACGGGTTTATATTTCTCTAAGTTTGAATCAGCAGAAATGCTGTGGTATCTGCAGTTAAACAATGTAGATACAAACATCATCAGTAGGAGACCTCACAGTTTGAATGGTAATGACCTTCAGATCCAACATGAAGTGAAGTTCTGTTATCAGCAGGTGGATCCCTATTTAGGCTTGCATGGGGTTAAGAGAAGCTGGGTTGTCTCCATGTAATGGAGATGGTATGGCAATAGGTCTTACTCCACCATAAGACCCCTTCATTTCTTCTGGGGAGATCACATTGATTGTAGCTGGAATAGTAGCTGGAATGACAGCCAGTGCAGGTTCAATTCTCTGCTTCTTGTGCTTTGACTCCTGCTGATGACCTAGTAGAAAACTGCCCACGACAACCTGATGTACTCAACACAAACAACAAAGAAGAAATTAACACAGTGAAACCTCCGGCGCAATTTCCTCAATAGAATTGAATTAATTGACTTACAATACAGGAAACACTCATTATTTACACAATTTACTATCACTTTGATATTCTACAACAGAGCAAAAGGTGAAATACTAAATACTTATTTTGAAATTTGAAGGCATCCAGCAGCACTCGATCTTTTTCTAATTTCCTTTTCATTTGATCTTCTTACAGAATAGTGTACCTGCACAGGACCGGCAGCTACCAGCAGACCAGCAAGTCCTCCCCCCACAACACGACCATCTGGACCTGCCAAAGAGACACTCATCCCACCAGATCTGCCCTTTGTTCCTCCATTTTCAGAGGGCATAAATGACCCAGATAAAGAAAGTATCTCAAAACGACCCTGAAAATAATGGATCGATGGTTTCCCGTGAGAAAGAAAGCCTTGATAAGGAAGGTACCATGATTTTGAAGTTGAAGCGATGAGATGGTAGAACATCCAAAAACTTACATCAATTAGGTAAAAGAAAATATAACAAAGAATGTTACTAGAACAACACAAAACATAGTCGAGGCCATCCATGTGAGATAAAGTAAAATTAAATTGAAAAGGATCCACATGTCATGACATTTTAGTGGGATCGGTGGATGATAAGGAAAGTTCATTCAAGGACAACATCAGTTCAATTATTGCAGTATAATAATTATGTTTGGCAAAGGTCTAGCAAGTCTTTCATTTCTAATCCACATCAAATACAAACTCCATGCAATAGGATCAAATTTAAAACCCCAACTCCTAAACAAGAAACACATAACAACAACAATATAAGATTCATTTACTGATATATGTCTCTGATATCAAAGACTCAAAGCAGCTCATGCTATAATACAAGCTTTCTTTCTTCTTTTGAAAGTGTCAGGCTCTTAGTCTTATGCAACTCATGAAAACAAAATACCCCCCCCCCCCATCTAGCCATGCTATTTCCACATGTCTCTTCATGTTTCAAGTTCATTATTGTTGTGTTATGATTCTGTAGTATACCTCCTAAAACTTTGTAAAATATCTTACATATATGAGCAAACAATATTTACTGATGATGATGTCTTCATAAGCACACACTGAAAATGATTTTTCTTTCCTGAAAACCTGGACTAGATATTTACAACACCACAGGCTAACATAGACTAAAAATATGAAACTGCTACTCATTGGGATCAACAGAAAATGGTGGAAGTGCAAGGACTATTCCTTCTGTACAGCCTGGTCATTAGGCCCCAAAAAAACATTGCAACTCTTTGAAGTGCTTCTGTAGAAAATTAATTGGTCATTTGAGCATAAAACTCAATTATATGAATATTACAATAACAAAGGATGAAGAGCCACACCTCATATGTTAGAGTACCACCAGAAGAAGTAGGTTGACGAAGTGTAACATTAGAGATAGTCCCATTTGCAGAAAGAATGCATATAGCACGAGCTCCTTGTTGCGAAAAGGACATGACCTTCATTGTCACATCCTATAACAGCAACAACAACCACAACAACGACAGTAAGAAACCCTAAAAAAACCCACAAAAAGAAAAATGACTAGATATTGAGACAGTGCAGAGCATCTGTGTATTTTTAAACTGATTGTTAGGGGAGTTCAGATCACAGACCAGCTTGAAATAAAAGAGGATGGTTGCATGCATGAGAAATTAGACCCATATTGCATGGGTAGTTGGAGAATGAATATGCTGAGACTATACATTTTCTCTTGTCATATAAACATGTTAAATTAACTTATTTATAAGACATTGAGAATTTCAAAATTTGAGTTCACTTGGGAGACAAATTGACGCCAATTGAATCCTTATATTATACCAAGGTTCATTTAGAACAACTGCAAGGCATACCTCGCCAGCATTAACAGTGATCACATGGGGCATGAAATTAGTGCCAACAAAGTATGCAATTTTGTCACCTGCAACACAGATATTTCAAGAAATCAGCATAAAAATACCAATTAAAAATACTCAGGAATCATACAAAAAACCAGTCACTGTGCTTGGCCTAACAACTTGACATCTACCAATTAAAAGAAAAACACAGTTTGACTTCAGAGGTGGTAAGTAAATCAAGAAAGGAAAACTCAGTCAGTATTCCCAAGGATCTGTCTAATAAGTTATTCAAGGTAAAAGAAATAGGGGATGTATTATTTCACATAATTTGTTACATCTCACATAACAAACAACCCTTTACATTGAGGGGCAACTGGTATTGTATCAAGGCATTTAGTTTAAACCTGGTCTTCAGTAATTATTTGAATACATCTACTGATTTGTTTTAGAAAGGAATGTTAAAAAACAAAATGAAAATGAATAGAGATGCATAAAGTTTTGCAAAACATAATTGCATAAGCAGCAAACAAACACTTGCATGAAACAGTACATTTAGTTAGAGAATGCAAAAGGCCTTCGCAGTTCTTTTCATAAAATGATGGTGGCAACTGTACCCAGATCCCATTCCATCCAAAGCACCCCTGAATGGCTTTCTTTTTATGTGATTTTAATACAAGACAATTAAGATCAATACAATCTTTATGCCTTATTGCTCTGCTCCTTGTCAATTTTCATATTTTCTGTAGTAATTTTTAACCTTAAAAGCCAGAGTTCAAAGGCTATTAAATAAAGACCCATCTCCAGACAGATGGGATCCAACCATATCAGATAACCAACAGATTTTGCTGTCCAACACAGAGGCAACTTGAGAAATATTCTTTGAGTTTTCTAGCAGAACTGTGCAAATTTCCCCCCTCAAAAGGCAAGAAGTACAGTTTTGCATCTAGAAGAAGAAGAAAAGATTCCTCCATGTTACATCATTATCAAATCCTCTTCTCATTCACTTCTACCATTAAATCCAGTTCTGGGGGTTTGAAAGAAAATGTCAGAGCTAATGGTCCCACTCTCACTCTCACTCTCACTGTCTCACGTCAAACCCAACAGTATCCTCTATAATTCTACTGGAAGATCCATATCACAAACAAAAAATCAGTCTAGTCCCATTTCAGATTTCACCACTCAAACACAACCGTGAAAATACATTAAAAACATCAAAAAACAAATCATCATTTACACCCAACTCGATGATTTAACAATATATCATAAATTCATGATTCCTGGATGTAACAGTAAAAAATTAAAACATATTAAAAAAAATAAAAATTAACAGTAACTAAAACTAAACCTTCAAAAAAATCAAAATTTATAACATCAACAAGAACCGATCTTTTCTGTTCATTTTACCTGTGCTCTCATATTCATAATTATGTTGCTTCTTCACTGACTCCAGTGGCCGCCCTCTACCCCTTTTCCATGCATAATAGTCTCCGGTAAGCGGAATAGAGGACGATATTGGCATTGGTGACAACGCTAGAGCTAAAGTACCATCAGGGGCATACTTTCTAGGCCTCCCCCTTTTCTTCTTGCCCGCAGTATCAGTACCGACCGCACTCACAGGAGAGGCACCCACCTGTGGGGCACCAAGCTGTCCGGGATCAGGGTTTGGACTAGGGTTCGAGTTAGAGTTAGAGTTAGAGTTCGGGTTCGGGTTATGGTTATTGTTCTGGTTTGGGTTCGGGTTTGGGTTTGGACTAGGGCTAGAATTTTCATTTCTGGGTGCCACCCTGAAGCCATCAGGAGCTTCTTCTGCCTTAACTGTTACACCTGAACTTACTGCTATTCCTTCTTTTGCCTCCATCACTTCATAGATCATTCAAAAAAACCTTAAACCCTAGAGCTTAACACACACGAAAAATCAGACCTTTTCAAGTTCAAGTGCTTGGTATACAATAAAAAAAAAAACACAAAATCAGCTTACAGATCAGGGTTTTTAGGAGAAAATGAGCTCAAAAAAGCTTGTTAAGCTTCAAGAAAACACAAAGGCTTCAAACTTTGCTTTGAATCTTCAAAGATTAGCAAATTTTTGGTGGGTTTTGTGGCTTAAATCTCCAGCATTGCATAGAATGCTCAGAGCTTCAATGGTGGGTTTTTGGTGTTACTGAAAATTAACATCAAAGTTGCAAAAATTACAGAGAAAAATTGCAAAAAAATAAAATTTCGAGGGGATTGCAGAATTTCTTCAACGAAAATGAAATTAGGGTTTTGCAGGAAAATGAGGTGAAATAAATAAAGTAGGGAAAATGGAAAAAATAAAATATAAAATAAATCCATGTGATTTAATAATGTTGAATTTAATTAATAAATCAAATATTTTAATTGAATAATTCAAAGTATAAATTTTGGTTAATAAAAGATTTCACGTCCGTCTTGGAAATTTAATAAGATTGATTTTAATAATAAATGGCAGAGATTGTAAATTGTTTGAGTTATTAAAAAAGTGATAAGATTTAGGAAAAGAAATTGGCTTTTTATATTTTAAATTTGGCCTTTAATTATTAAAATCTTAAAAAATTATTTTAGAAGCTGTAAAGGCAAGGTTGGATGCCATGCCAATTTTCCAACTACTGACATCTTCCTTTGTCTTAAAGTTTGACTATACAATATTTATATTAATTAATCACCCCTGTTGTTTTTAGAATCTACCATTAATGCCACTCTAAAATGCTTAGCTGCTCTTTTACCCCAGAGAAGAAGGCAAAACCTAACCAGAAGCAGCCATGAACAAGGTCATGCTTTTTTTGATATTGGCTTTCATTTTCTCCTTTGAGTATTGTTTTGGACCATTGACTATCCCCCCCATGTTAATCAATTTTGTTCTTCCATTGATTTTATGTTCTTGTTTAGGGTTTAAATGCATTCATTTAAATATTTATGATCCAGTAGGACTCATCGGAAAGAAAGAAAAAAAAAGCATGCAATCCCATGTCTTGTGTTTGAGTTGTAAGAGAATTAATAACACAATTATAAAATCCACCCAACATGTCAATTTCGATGACTAGTTAACTTGTAGTCTAGGCTGGAACAAAAGTTCTTTGTTTTATTTAAAAAAAAAACATAATTTAAATTGATTTGTCGACCCATGAATCAACCTGTCTAACCTCCTCCGATGCAGGTGAAGTCGGGTCTGAAGTGGATAATACAACTATGCTTAAGAAGCTTCCTGCAAAATAAATCCATCTCCTTACCCTGGGAATCTTCTACAGATTTTTCTTATTGTACTTTGGAGGTTCAAAAGGAAGAAAAACGACAAGAACACGGACTCGGAAAGCGGTCTTTCATTTTGTAACAGAGACATCACAAAAGGGCTACATGGGAAAAGATAAGGCTTCTTAAAACTGCTAGTTCAGTACAAGACTTTTACTTCAGTTACCTACAAAATGCGGCTAGAAATTGACGGCTAATAGTGTATCAAGAAACATTCACAGGAAAGAAAATCACTGTCTTAACTCTTTCGAGTGCTTGATAGAAGCTCCTAAGAAAAATCACTGAAAATTAAGAGAAGCTAGCATCGATCAAGAGGTAACAGTTTTAACTTAAACCACGTTTCGATGCTCGTAGACTATGTACACCATCAAAAAGCCAATTACAATTGACTTACTCCAGAACTAGTCCCTGGAGAAGATCATACGAATAGAAAAGGTAAGATCAATTAGATCAACAAGCAATGGCAGCACACACTCATTCAAGTTCACCAATGGTTTGGGTTTAGTTGTATGACTGATTTTATATGTGTGTTGGGAAGAACGAAGCCTGCTCTTCTTTCCTCGAAAGAATACTCAATTTCTTCAGGGGTTTCAACTGGATTAACTGCTGGGGTCATAGCCGTCTGCATTGGTACTGATACTGTTGAAGGTGTCATGGGCATAGGAATTGGCATTGCCTTTGGAGTCCTCCTATTCTCTTCATCTGCAATAGTATTTGTCTTCGAAGGAGTTTTAAAGGACACATCATTTATCGGAAGTGTCTTCTTAAAGGTGTCATTGTGTGGTGTTGTCGCTTCTTCCAAGATGTTGGATTTTGATGAAACAGTGGAAGAAATAGGTGAGAAAGGTTGCCGCAGCATTGGTGATTGTGGTTCGCGAGCATTTACAGCACCAAACGCGTGTTTCTTCGTAGCAAGACCAGCAATATCCAACCCTCTCCTACCTGCAAAATAGTAGAAAGAAAATGAAATAACAAATTAAAAGAGATTCAAACTTGCCAATAAGCATAAACATTGGCTGCTTAAGCAATCCTACTAGATATTTAATCCTTACCACATCATTTTCATTTCTCGGACAATCAATGGTCCAGACATGATTAAAAAAAAACGATTAAAAAAAAAAAAACTCTGTTAAGACTTAAGGTTGTGTTTGAATGAAATATTAACAGATAGTGTCTAAAGGCTGTCCGTGCTCTGTTGTGCAAACATCATCTGATAGAGTCAACAGAAATACTCAAAGAGACAGTACATACTTCATCGTCAACAACAAGTAAATAGTGAAGAACCAGTTGATATTCTTCCCAGACCCCGAGGAAAAGTGGCGAGCCGTTATTGCTCGGTTTCAATTATATCATCTTCAACAGAAAAGGGAAAATGGAAATTATTTAGAACAGAAGTTATGGCTACAAACTCCTTAGTAATCTATAACCTTGGCATTTCAAAATAACTTACCAGCCGATAAAGCATCAAAGCCATCATCCTGTTGGGGTTTCAAATGATCATTTTGATGTGTTCGATCTACTTTATTGCCAGCACGTGGATGTGGTGTAGCTTTGCTAGAGTGAGGTAAATCAGGTCTAGGAGTCTGAAGCATTGTTCCTCCAAGGGAAAGTCTCCTATTGCTTGCACCTCCAGTTGAAACTCTAGGGGTTTTTTTCACACTCGGGGGCTTTGAAGGGCTTGGCTTTGATCCATAAAGGGCCTCCTGCTCAGCTATCAGTTGTCCCTGCAGTTTCTTCTGATCCTATAATAAATTAAACCACCACAAGCATATCAGAATAAGCATATCCTCTGTATAAAAGGCATCTAGAAAGAACCCATGATATAGTATAGTAAAAAAGATTCATGAATGACTGAATAAGATATAATGGAGTCTGTTTTTATTAGACAGACTGAGAATTCACAGATTCATACCCGCTGCCTCCGTCTTTCTTCCTCTTTCTCCTGGCGTAATATGGTGTACTCTTCAAGCATAGAAAGAAGGCGAATCTGGACATGGGTAGGAAAAGGTTAAGCCTTAATAAAGATGCATGATGAGTTAAGAAATAAATACTGGACTTACACCATCATATAAGAATTCAGCACCTCTCTCCTTTTCCCATGCCATTGTTTTTGAAGCCAATGCCTCCACCATACCTGCCCCATATGGAAAAGGAAGCTTATTATAATATGAGGAGCAATATATTGAAAAATGTACAGAAATAACAACAAATGCATGCTGCGTGATGGAGAAAAGGACTCTGAGCGATCAAATAAAATCAATCAACAGAATAAAACCCATGGACTATAAAAGGTTCACATGGTGCAATAAAAAGTTGTCCTGGGTGAGCAAATCATGATGAAATATAAATGCAGCTATCTATACCATGTCCTATAAATAAAACTCAGGCTATCTATATCATGCAACTTCATTATGCCCTTTTGCACATTTTACCAACCATCGAAAAAAAAACCTGTACCTGGCATTTTATTAACCAAAGAACGAGCTTTCTCAGCACGCTTTAGAATAAGATGAGTGCCTCTCCCAGCATTGTATCGGTTGTCATCCTATACAGTCATCAAATTATAAGTAACAATTAAGCAAGAAAATCAATTAATGACAAATAAAAGTTACATAAGAGATGACATAGGCACTTAACCCTGTTATACTCCTCAAGCCAACTCTCCTCTTCACATGCATTCAACCATTTCTCGACCTTTTCAAGTATTTCTTTCCTGCTAAAAGCTTCCTCCTTAATGTTAGCAATTTGAAGCTCAATTTGCTCAAGTATACTCGCAGGGTCCAGGTTTCCTGCAACAGTATGGACGAAAAAAGGCATTCCATAAAATGGTAGACATATGAGTAGCATTTAATATATGATGACCCATCATAAAAAATATACCAGATTCTATGGCTTCAACAGCATATTCTACTGCAGCATCTGCTTCAGGAATCATATGCATTTTTCTGCAGATCTCCTCCAGTTCTGACCTCTTCTTCAGAACTAGCTCCTTCATCTTGCTTGACTTCAACTCTTCCAAACGAGAAACTTCAGCCTCAACCTGTATATTATTTACTTATTCTTTGAGCTAACTGTTCATTTTTACAAAAAAAAAAAAGGCATGAAACTATACATCTGTAACTCACATATTTTATAAAATCCAGAGAAAGTGTGTTTGGTTCTGTTATTTCATGCTCTGAAGCAGCTATATTGCATGTAACATTTTGAAATTCTTGCTGCTCCTCGACAGGGGTATCCATCAAATTCCATAGTTCCAACATTGTAGTTGCAAGATCTTGCAGCTATAACCACACAAAGGCACTACATGGTCAGTTTAAGATAAAACGTTCAGGATAAAAAATTGACAAAAATTCAACCCAATACTCACCCTTTGCATTCTATGTATTTTAACCTCTCGCAATTTGTGTATTGCAGCAGCCAAAAGCTGAATTGTTTGATTACTTATGTCCCTCGATCCTCCAGAATCACCAAAACTTGTATGGACCTCACTAGCTGTGTGCTTGAAATCCATACCAAGCACTAAGCAGAGTGCATTCAAAGTATCTAGATGCTGCTGAACCTGCTTCAAGCGATCACTCTGCAAATAGAAAAGATGATCAGGAGGTAAAACCTAACGACATGAAGTAAATGACAGAACATAGATGATGAAGAATGAAGAAAATAATCCAACCTTTTCTTTCTCAAGTTCATGCAGCTGTCTGTGCAGCTCTTCCAGCCTTCTCAAGGAGAGATCAGCTTCATCAACTAATATATTATGATCAGCAGATCCATAGATCTCACTTGAGATCTTCCGTATGTCCTCTACAACCTCATGAAACTGCTTTCTTCTATCCAATTTCCTCTTCCTCATCTCCTCAAGTTGTGGAAGAATTCTTCCAAGCTCTTCCTTCAAGCTTCCAGCATTTTGATCAGCCTGTTTGTAAAATTAAGGGAAAAGGGAGGATTAAAACCATATTTAATCTATGCACCAGATTTCACACCTTTATGATGCGTGGTTGCTGACCTATTCATGTTTGAGCAACTATATTGATGTATTTTAAACTTATTACATTACTAAACATCTATCTCAGCTCCAACTTTTTTCATATTCTACAACAACAATTTTGTCATAAAACTGTTGCCAGTAAACTATGGTCAGTGGTAGCTGACCAATGATGCTAATTGAATCATTTCTAATGACTATTACATGTAATCCCAACTCTGTTATCCATTTTCATAATCCACCATACAATTTATAGAAGTTCAAAATAAATTAAATCAAGTTAGTTATAAAAAGAAACAGAACAGAGACGGTATTCTAAAACCTAACCTGTCGGATATGTACTGGTCTTTCCCCCATTGAAGAACAGATGACAGCCAATTCTGCTTCAGAATCAGCTATTGCCTGTCGTAACTGAGCTCTGTTCCGGTTCGCCTGGTCCACCTTCCTTCTATATACCTCAAGACACTCTTGTTCAAGCTCAAGCAGCATTTTATCCCTATCAGTATCTGTTTCCCCTACTTCATTCCAAATTATCTGATTTTCATTTGGGACAGGAAAAATAATGGGTTCAGATTCTACAGTTAAGCCCACAAGAAAATAACACGGAAAAGAAATACAAGACTACAACCTAGAAAGGAAGATTATTTTATAAAGTTTCTTTTAACTAATAGAAAAATGAACCTGCAATTCATATAAAAGGGTTCCACAAGTTGTTTCCACTTGCAGAAGTCGATCGCTCTGGACATTAGACATGTTGATTACCCGCCTCTACCAAAAAAAGAGAAAAAAGGAAATGGTTAGCAATATACGTAATAAAAAGAGAAAGGAAAAAAAGAGAGAGAGAGAGAGAAGACCCAGATTAAGCAAAAATCAATAAATCATAATCAGCATTTAGCACCATAAATTGACAGGTGGAAACACATCACACATGCTGAAATGCTAGGGTGTAATTCAATGAATTGAACTATTAAACAGTGAATAATATATTTGATGTAACAACGAAAAGAGTAAAGCTTCAAGAAAAATTGTCTGTCAAGAAAAAACTTCAAGAACACACATGGGCCATCAGATTAGTGGGCCCGCAATTGGTCCCCCTTCAAGATCGATGATCCAACTATCCGTATGGATTCTTAAAGTTTTTACTTAATGTTTAGCATTTTTGTATAGATAAGAGCAGTCCGCCGGTAGCTATATGGGATTCAAAGTTTGAAACACAATCCTTCTACCATTTTTTTTTTTTTTAAAGACAGTAAACATTGTCATTCTTTCTTTATATGCAAGATCCTCAAAATTCCTTAAAAGAGATCTAAATCCACATAGCAATAAATTTTATCCACTTTAACACACCCCCCCGTTTTTACTTAATGTTTAGCATTTTTGTATAGAAAAGAGCAGTCCGCCGGTAGCTATATGGGATTCAAAGTTTGAAACACAATCCTTCTACCATTTTTTTTTTTTTAAAGACAGTAAACATTGTCATTCTTTCTTTATATGCAAGATCCTCAAAATTCCTTAAAAGAGATCTAAATCCACATAGCAATAAATTTT
>Ga0307510_10004016_pt1 | contig 17247 bp, 14 predicted proteins | sample 12_EM_MG_FD_207224 | JGI IMG/M metagenome (GOLD analysis project Ga0307510, IMG submission 207224) | Populus trichocarpa ectomycorrhiza microbial communities from riparian zone in the Pacific Northwest, United States - 12_EM | ecosystem: Host-associated > Plants > Roots > Unclassified | place...
AGCAGTGGAGGTGCCAGCTATCGTGAGGGGCAGTAGGGTGCCAGCCGAGGGGGCAGATAAGGTGCCAGCTAAAGAGTGCGTAGCAGTACGGTGCAAGCGGATCTAACGCGTGGGAAGCGGGAAGGGGAGGGCTCGCCAAAGACCGAGAAGTACGAACGCGGAGGACCGAAACAGGGTCACGATTTTTCGAATGCCGACCGTACCGACCGAGCAGCTCAGGAGAGAGTGCAATACCAGAGAGCAGGGCCACCAGGGCAACTACCTCACCGATAGCCCGAGACTAGCGACCGCGTGTTGACGAGGAAAAAGGGTTGCCGACCGTGCAAATCGCTAAGCGAGACGCGTCGCGAAGTGCGGGGTAAAGGGCAGGAACATCAACGCGAACGAAGACGAACGGAACCAGAAAGGAATCCATAACCCCTGGGAGGGGAGGCCAAAGGCCCCAGAGAAAGTAAAGGGACGAAGGCGTGATAAACCCCCGAGCAGATGCCACGGACGGGGCAGATCAGAGGCGGAGGACACTCTCACGATGATTTCTCATGGTGTTGAGATTTCAATCGCTGGAGGTGGAGCGGACGAGAAAGATGAAGGAAATGGGGGGCGGAGCCCCCCTTATATAGAAGGAACTCCTAGCACAGCCTTTGCCGCCCGACTCATACCCCAGTATGAGTCGCATACCCGCGTAACCAAGGAAATAATACAATTTGTCGTAAACCTTGCAAAGGAAATCCCTCATAGCAACCATGTAACAAAGGAAAGAACACCAAAGTTATCCCTGCACGTATCTCATTAGGGGACCGTGAGAAAACCCTTCAGCAGGCTCCCCTTAAAACCAAAGAAAGAATTGGGTCGCGAAGGCCCGATAGGGCCCGGGGGGAGGATGTGTGATCGCCGTTACGAGAGAAAACCACAGGACTTGTGGGCCGACATTGTAACCATAAACGTACGGTCGCGCCGGTAATTACATCAATCCAAGGCATTGGACACCAGGCAAGGAGATAGTGCAATACCACGACTGGGCGTAACCGAGGAGTGGACGAGCGATCGGGGAGGATGAGGGGGTAGTAAGGTGCCAGCTGCTATAGTAGTAATAGTGCAAGCGGACATAACCGGGAGGTGGGAGAAGGAAGGATCACGAACAGGCTAGCCACAACCGACAAACGGGCCATAGCAAGGGCGTTTGGGACAACGACGAAACCAAGCGGGACCGTGATGTTACTAACCGAGGCTTTCCCCATCAGAGGTACAAGCCCAGCAAGCCGAGGCCTACTTCGGCCGAGAGTCCAACACCGTAACGCCGACCGTGAACGAAGCGAGAAGCTTTCCGACCATGCAAAATGCTAAGCGAGGTGCAAAGCAAGTGCGGGGTAAGAGGGAGAACTGAACATCATGAGCGGATCAACGACGAATGAGAACGAGAACCCCAAGGAGGGGAGGCCGACAGGCCTCAGAAGAGGAGGAAGGTTGGCTTAACGTCAACTCCTAGGCAGTAGCCATCGTGGAAGAAGAGAGGTGAGTGCGGGAAAGTGACCCTGATTTCTCGTGGTGTTGAGATTTCAATCGCCGGAGGTGGAGGAGAGATGGTTCGTGGTTATCTCTTGATCGGAAACCAAGCCTCTTATATAGGCATCTTCCCACAACCCTAACCCTGGTAACTCATCACCTTGTATAACATAACCTCTATGACTTGTAGTGAGTCATAGCGTAAAATCCATCAGCTAACTCACCTGAGGCAACTGCGTAACATCCTTTATCCAATGACAAACTATATGTCTAGTCATGTGCTCGAATGAGTCACATGCGTGAAACCCATGACTCATTATCTGAGTCATGTGCGAAAGTCATTACATGGTATGACGTCACAATTGTGAGTCATAAACTCCTTAAACCGTCATAATATAACTATGACTCGCAAGTGCGCAGTTATGTGAGAACTATGAGTCAAGTGACATCATAGTGTAAAACCAAAATACCTTATGACTAATAAGTATTAGTCATGTGAAATCTGCCTTGCTTAGTCACAATTTGTGACAAATATAATATATTATTAAGTTATAATTAAACTCTTTGATATTTGACTATGCTTTACAATCATGTCTTTACTTTTACTACCAAACCATTAACTTGAACTATAAGCCTTTGTGATTATCAATCTGTTATCTTGAATATCTCCACCCTGATTAGCTTAGATATCTACTCTTAGCTACCATATAATAGACATTTAGGACTGAAGATGTAAAGGCTATGATTTTGACAATTGAACTTGAAGAGTGATAAAAGACTTGCCAGTTGTTGAATTCAGGAAAAGTAAGACATATTTGACATACACATTTTAATATTGTTAAGGAAAAAAAGAACCAACAGAAGGTATGAAACTTTCTAAAATGCCCTCTGTTATGATAGAAAAAATAAGATATTTGGTAGTAACAAAGCAAAAGTTTCAGAATAAATTGTAATATTTTGTTATAAATTCGTTAAGAGAACTGAAAATAGCAGACTGGCAGAACAAATTCAACCATCAAACTCCAGCTTTCATTTTTTAATTATGCCATCATCATTAGTAAAAACAAAGATTCACTTTATGTATTATATATTATATATCTCCCTGTATCTTCTAGTAATACCAGCTCACCCCATCCTTCATATATCTTACATAGTTGCTCTCTTTCAAGTTGCTAAAGGCCTATCTGGCTTCTCAGGAGCTTATTGCATACTCCCAGCGTAATTCATAATTGTCTTTTGTCTAATACGCTGAGCTTATATCAATTGAAAAGGCCGCCTGCCTAACTGATCCTTGCTCTTTTTTTTATACTTCTACCTTGGCTATGTTGGCCGTTGATAACCTGAACTTTCAGAGCTGAGTAAAGATAGAAGAGCCTCTACTCTCGGAACCCATTGTAGAGGATCGTGGTTTCATAGCGTATCACTCGCAAGCTACGCCCAAACATGATAAGGAATGTAGAAATTGGGGTGACGAGTGCTTCTACCTGCAATGAATGTGCCACAAAGACTAAATCCAAACTATATTCTGCGCAACCGAAGCGGGGAGAGAGAGAACACATATAAGCATGGAGACACAGCAAACTTTTCCCCTGGTATATTTAACTGCAAGATGGAACAGGAACCAAACTGTAACACGATCGGCTAAAATCTTTTCTGCAATAACTCTGCTAGCCCTAAAGCCGGAAACAGGAAGCGTACATTAAAAGGTGAAAATAGATAAATGCAAAGACATAAACAGTGATATCTCAAAAACAAATTGATCCTAACGATTGGAAAGACCAACGCTGCTCGCTCCCAACTAGTTAGTACTTTTTACTCGCAGAATTAAAGCATATAATTATGACGCATCACGGTCCGCCGGGGTCTCTCCTCCCTCGGTGGTCTAATACTCACCGGGGGCAACGGCGGGACCCTCTCGAGCTTGAACCCGTTCTCGGCGAATTGCATACAATTGCACCCACAGCCAGTGGGACACTCGGCGATGCCCTCCTGGGAAAACCAGGCTTCGTGACAATCTGCGTGCGCTACGTGACCACATCGCAAACAAGGCCCGTAGAGCCCTTTGATGATGATATCACAGACGGAACAACTCATGGTGACCTGCCTTCTCTTACAGGCCTTACACTCGCCTCTTGCTCCCTTGGTCACGTCTAGGACGGCGCCGCACTTTGAACAATGTCCTGCGATTTCGAGGCCATCCCAGCCGTCGGTATTGCCGCGCTTTCTTCCAAACCCAACGAGTTCTCCTTCCTCGTCCACTTGATTGCATTTCAGTCCGTTGAACTGCAATACTTCAAGTCTCTGTATTTGAAGGCGCCAGACATAGAGAATATCCGCGTAGTTTTCCCTGTAAGATCGGTATAGTTTCGCTTTCTTAGAATCGAGGAATGGGGTACTGACATTGCCCTCGTCATCGAATTTGTCCAGGTTCATCATGGTGATTCTCGCGTAAGATGGATGCTCGTGATCGGAATTGGTCTCGGTAAGATCCTCACTAGGAGGGCCCTTCGGACCGCTTCCAAAAGTCGTGATAGGGCCCCAGGTGACCGAAGTAGCATTAGTGAAGTTCCCCATAAGGCTTTCAGCTGGGCTAAGCCTCTTCCGAGTTGGTGGACTTCCTGCCCCTGGGCCAAAGGCCCTCACGAGCCCGGCGCTAAAGTTGGCAGCCATCCCCGCGGTGGATTTTCTATAATGGTGGGTTTGTTCTGGGGATGATGAAAGGCTAGGGAAGGATGAAAGACCGTCTGCGTCAAGTGCGTAATTTCGAAGCGGAGGTGTCGTTCCGGTGGAATACGGCATGCTGGGATCGCTGTTGAAGCCGCCACCATTGGATGACCCAAAAGAGCCATGTGTCATTGGAGTCATAGATGCTGAATGGTGCTGCGGAGAGACGGACAAGATCATTGATTGAGTTTGGCGAGCAAGTTCGAGAGTTGAGAAATATTCAAGGGTGTACGCTGTTACCTTCCCTGGAGAAGGTACGTCCTGCAAACGTAAATACTTGGTTACAGATGGAAGAGGGGGGGACCCTACTTCAAAAGGTATTTTAGGCCCACCCTCGAACTCATCTGCAGGATCAATCTCGCAGAATATGCAGCTCAACATAGCCAACATCTGCACATCCGCTTTCCTCTGAAAATAGTCGAAGAGATCTTCTACAAGCCATCTCCCACCCAGGGGATGGGCCCCCCATTTTATTTTCCCCCAATATGCCACTTTGATTGGATCTTCTTTAGTTCCGACATTGGTGACCGCAGTCACCTTGTTATCCATCTCTAACCCCAAGCCGCTATCACGCCTTCCTCTCGCTAATGTAGCTCTCCTTGCCATAATAAGAACCTTATCCTCAAGCCCATTGCTATCTTCGTTGTCCTCATCGTCAGGGTCTCCGCAGATCTCCAAGGGTATCTCGTTGCAAAGAACCATCTCCACAAGTCGCCACACATCTGCCATATCGGTATACCCGAATTTATCGGCCACATTTGCATTATGGCGACAGATCTCGGGACCACCCCCAGAAACCTTGTACTCCACGGCAAGCTCTCTTTTGGCAGGGAGCAAATATGAAAAGTCATGGATCGATACCACATTCTTGGGCTTACTAGAATTAAACCCAGTTATGGTTTTTACCCCAGTTCCGGTACTCCTTTGGGTGCTCCTATCTGTACTACCCCCTCTTCTAAACCCCTTTCCGATATTCCCGTGCAACCTCCAGCCCAAGGTCGGCCTGAGAGGACCTCCGGAAATTAAATCGTCACTCTCATCACTCGAGGAATCGCTGCTAGTGCTGTAACTATTTTCGGAAGCATCCCCATCGGCTTCACTTAGCCAATTCCCTCTTCTTCGTGGCCCGGTGGTAGAAGTATAAAGTCGGCCGAAGCTTTCCCAAAGTCGGCCACTAGACTGTCCCGCCCTTCCGCCATCCCTAATCGCTAATGAGCTTAACAAGCTCCTTGGTCCCGGTCTGTCCTCTTTAGGCGGGAAAAAGCAGACCAATCTTCCATCATTGGCCCACATAGCTCCGCAGGCTCTTGGAAGTGGGACACTAGCTTGGTTATTAATCTCTGGCAAGCCTCCCACCCCTTCTTCCTCCTCAGCACTTCTGATACCTAGCCCGACCACCCCGTCATCGTCATCACTACTGCTCTGACCCTCGTCATCACTTCCATCCCACGTGACATCTTCGGCTCTCTCCCCTAGCAGATAGCACAAGCACGGCTCCAAACAAACCCTTGCTTTTCCAACATGGGTCTCTGCTATCTTTTTAAGGTTCGCATCAATAACCTCCAAATTGTCATCGGGAATGGAGTTGGTCTTCTCGAGCGTGAATACTGGCAAACTCTTTGAATCTCCAGGGTAGTCCGAGGGAAAAGTGACGTCGGCTCTGAGAAATACCCATTTGTTTTCAGTCCCCCAAGGCCCCGTTAAGGACACAGTGCATGTTCTCGCAGCTATGTTAACCTTCTCAAAGGTGATCTTTGGGAACTTTCCTCCAACCAAAGATATCTCATCTCCAAGAGTTTCGGGGCCTTCCCATCCAACCCCAAACAATCCACTGCCCTTCGTGCTATTTCTGCTGTCCTCACTCTCGCCCCCACTCCCTGGGATTCTCCTTCCTATCTTGACACCTTTCATCCATGTAATGGGATTGATCTCTTTTCTCCTCTTCCTCCCGGCTCTCATAAATCCACCCTCCTTTATACACCCCATCTTGGGCTCGGATCGCGAATCCCGGCCCAAACTGGCCATGCTTAGCTGTTTCCCAAGTCCAGCCGACCCGGATATAGGGCTCATAGCTCCGCTCCTAGTGCCCTGGCCTTGAGGAAATAGACTCTCCTTCCATCCACCCCTCAGATTCTCCTTTTCCCCGTCGAAGCCGCCAATGCTTAATCGTGGCATATGTCTCATTCCACCTATCGCCGGAACTCTACTAGCAGTGCCTGACTCCCTCACGATGGCGGCTTCATCGCGATATGTTTTATATTGAGCCCCTCTTCTTGTGACCCTAAATCTCATCTTTTTCCTCGGGTCGTGCCCAACCCTCTCCATGACCTCCTTATCAATACTCCAAAGCCGGATATCCCTGTCAAGGCCCCAAGATACAAGCTGGAATTCACGATCATCCAACCCATCTTCGCTCTCTCCGCCTCTCCACCTCCAAAGGAACTCTTTGACATGATCGGTGTGACCCTCGAACGTCGCAACAGCTGTATCGATGTGGTCGGCCTTCGTCCTACGATCCCAAAGATACAACGACGTATCACCCCGTTGTGGCATAGTCAAGATTCCCCGCCCAAATGGCGTGTGCCGGGCACGCCACACAGGAAACGAGGTATTTATCACTCGCTCAGGCGTATCTTGAGGGCTCAACTCATAGTTCCAAAACTTGACAGTCTTATCAAGGGCGCATGTCGCGATCCCAGACGGCCTAGTCCGGTTCCAATCCAACCCATATATCTTCGTAGAATGCGCGCTTATCTTCCGTATTTCGTGCGCCCCCATTCGCATATCCCATATGTACAAATACTTGTCATGTGAGCTGGCTAGTATATGCTCGTTTTGTCGGTTGAATTTGACTTGAGTTGCCCCAGCGAACCAGTCGCAGAAGCTCATAACAGGACGCCGTGGTATTCTTAGATCCCAGCAATGCACGAATGAATCGATCGAACACGTGGCCAGGGTGTTTGGCAGATGGGCAGAAAAGTTGATGTCTGTGATAGCTCGAGTATGAGAATGTAGAACATGTTCAATAGCCTTGCGGGATGGAAGAGCTAGGTTCCACACGATGGCCTTTTGGTTAGATGTCGAGACCACCCAGTGAGAATGAGATGCATGCGGCGACCATTGGACATCAGCGACCGACCAAGCTGTCAGATGCTGAAGGAAACGTGGTGGATCATATGGGTTATCGAGATCTACTATATGAAGGCCCTGCCGGCTATGGGAGTTTAGTTCACAAGCGTACAGCAGCTTTTCCAGGCACACTCACGAAGCTAATACCACATCCCGACTACTAGGCGATATAGACCTAATCCGCTGTCAGAAACAAAACCAAGTTGACTATCCTCATGAAACCCAAGCGCCATAAAAAAAACGTACATAGATCCTACAGGAGCGTCGACCTTTATCGACATATCTAGATTGAACGTCCGCGAGCTAAACGCTGACGGTGATTCCCCTTTCGGGGAGGAAGGCTTTGGGGCGCTCATGGTAGTCGGAGTTTGGTGACCCTTCCAAGTGGATTGTTGTGTGAAATGTAAGGTTGTCAAAGTTCCGAAGTCTAGTTAAGGATCCGGTGATCAGCCCAAATCCCCTCCAACCGTGAGCGCATCTAAGAGAAAGAAAAGAAAACCTACTACTCAGGTTAAGTGCTGCTACCGTATACACACACAACCGCCAGTTTCCAAGCAAAGCGGGATAGCCGATAAGCTGACGAGAGAGTTGGCTGGGCTAATTCGAAAATGGCCTCCTTCACAAAACAGCCAAACGCTCTCCCCCCTTCCCTTCCGTGTGCAAGCTAGACGCGAGTTGTCGGGCCCTCCTCGCTGTAAACGCGCTCGCCTTAGAAACGGAGCGCAAAAGGGAGTAATCCAGAAGATGGTTATCCTGCGGATTGTTATCGAAGCAGCCCATCCAGCTCAGCACGGGGAAAAAGAAAGCGGACGGTAAAAAAAAACAAAGGCTGCAGCAGAGTGATAAATCTTCGGAGGGAATGATCCAGGGTATGATAGCTTCGATCGTCAATGGAGGGGAGAGTGGGGTGAAAGGGTTTGGAAAGCTGATGTGATGTGATGAGGCAAACTGAAGGATCGTCACAGGGGTGCGCGTGGGTAACTGAGTGGTGTCCACAGACCCAGTATTGTGCCAGCTTATATTGTAAAAGTGCAATTGATGGTCAGAGTGTTCTCGAGGGGGCGGAAGAATGAAGAGAAAAAAGAAGAAAAGTGACAAAACGGGAACCTGGATGGAAGCACAGAAAGATGATGAGAAAATTCTTCAGGAGCCAAAGCCGACGTTTCTCGGGGATACCCAAATGGCAAGTCTGCATAAAATGATATCGATTGGACCGCCTGCCAACGGCCTGTAGCTGTTATGTAAAAATAAATGGGCCCGATCGCGAGTCCCCTGAAACCTGTGTTGGGCCGGTTGATAATGGGAGATGCTGTGCGATGCTACCAGTGACCTAGAACACCGGATATCGCGAGATGCATTCTTGCCCCATATTCTATCCTACTGCTGTTGCTGTCCTTGAGGACTCAACTATGTGATCACCAGTATTAGTACGGGGTATCATTAGGCGCAAAGTCCCGCGAGTGTCCCCCTGGATGCTTAACCACGAATAGTCCAAATATTCTATACCCACCACTAGAGCATCCACCTTCTGTACCCCCAAGGTCTACAGCACAAATTCTTTTGAGGCATTAGGACTATAGCCCCATTCCTTCGACCATTACTCCCTTCCATCTATATACCTGCTTCCATTAACTCCCAGAAAACAGCCCCGTCCCAGAATCAAACTATAATATAATACTGTCCCTGTACTACTGCAAAACGGTTGGATCACACTGCCTCCCTGCGCGCCGTCACAAACTGCAAGAATTATAATAATCAGAAAATCCTCGAGCTCCTCATCCATTTATCTATCCAAACATCGACATCCCTTCCTTCTGTGCATATCTACGTGCATAATCTTGTCACGGTTTAGGAGAAAAAATTGACAACACTTTGACAAAGATATGGGGACCAGCGCCGTATCCCCAACTTGGTTGAACTAACTTTGTTATACATTTCACTCGGCAGATTATAAAAATCAATAGTGAGAAAAGAGTTCACACGCCCAGCCCCCAGAAGCACCGTAGCTATCTTTGGCACAGCACATTAAGGCCCTAATACGCTACCCCAAGCTCTAGCTAACCATCCGACAGCAAGCAAAGTACCGAGCAGAAAAACCAAACCTGTTATACAAATAGGGTCCATCAGTGCTCGGCCTCGGGCGTCTTAACGCAGCCATTAGCCCCTCCTCTTCTCCCCCCCAGAAATCAGGGAATTGAATTGAGGAGCCTGGGTAACTCGAGCTACCCTACAATCTATCATGCCCACGGCCCCACCATACTGTCCCGGGTGAACCTCCGATAGAGCAAATTTCACAAAAGTTAAGAGTGATATATCATGACTCGGTCTGGGAGCAATGATGTGTAGAATAATATAGCATAGTATTATATGTGCAGATGCTCCCAAACTCCCGCAGGAATATTATGAAATAGCGATAACCCAGCCGCCCCAGCGCTGTATCCCCGGTGCAAAATAACCTCCAGGGTACCAACAATGTCGTCAGGATCTCATGTAGTGTGGTACCTCCCAAGGTGGTAGGAAAAAAAAGAGGTGAAGGATAGTTGAATCGTAAACGGGGCTGTTTGCTATCATGGCCATCTGATGTATGATAGAGCAGGTTCTCCTATAAATTGCAGTTATGCACAAGAACTATCCGGCAAGTTGCTTCTTACCAAATTTGCTGCGGTCCTCCCCACTTTCCTAAATAGGAAGGTCGCTGTGTGATAAACCAACCAGCTCCCGTAGTCCTACTTTAAAAGAACAAACCTGAACTTTATAAGCTTGTGAGAAGGACCTTGTCACTAGATCCCAAGGTACTCTGCCCGTACCATACTGGCTTGGTTCAAGTTGCACACTCTCAATGGTGATATCTGTGGCATATAGAGATATAGTTAACCAAAAACTACCTGGTCTGTAGCTTCCTTTGGTTAACCTTTGTACATTGTTGTAAACTGAATTTGACATTCCATAGCAGTATAAATATGCTTAAAGCGCTATTCACATATCTGTACTTAAAATTAAAAATTAAAATCCAATCTAAAAATGCCTGAGGTTAGTATCACAGGAAATGAACGTCTTTCAATATTTAGCCTTCTATAAATCCAGAAACCTTATAGGTGCTATTACGCCGGAGCATTCCTATCCCAACTTACAACCTATCAGCAGCAAAAATGCTAAGATCCCAATTATAAATTCAAAATACTACCCAAACTACCTTCCACCCAGGCTCCAGATCTTTCCACCACCACCTCCCTACCACAAATCCTATTTCAGCAAGCACCAAATTTGCCTCTTCGCCACTAACATGATCCAGGGCATTTCCAAATCTAGTTGAGAGAAATAAAAGAGGCTATAATACTATAACTAGTCAAGCTAAAAGGAGTGGGAAGCACCCGCTGACAAACTCCCATTCAAGCCCCATCCTTGAAGAATAATTTTAATCTTTTATAATATATTGGACCCCGCATCTCATTGCTCTATCCTATCCCGCACGTATTGGCAAACGGGGACCCAGCCGGTGCTACAAAATGCCAGGCAATCGCGAGTAGCGGTTGGAAAACACAGCGGTATGATAATATGATGCCCAAAATTAAATCTACCGGACCTAACGAAGAAGGAGAAAACAGAAAAGGAGGCCAGAGCAGTATAATAATATATCATAATTACATTATTAAATTTCAAAATAAAAATTTAACAGAGATTACCGAATCCAGCACTATCATGGCATCTATGGGAAACCATAGAGGGGGTGATCCGGACTCAACATAGATAGCAGCAGGCAGGTATCCGGAACATACCAAATTTTATAAAAGCAAACTGGAATTCTCTATCACTCCCGTCGAAAATATAAACCTAGAAGAAGAAAAAAGACAGAACAGAACTAGAGACCGACGGAAAATAATAACAGTATAATAGATTGGGATATCCGTCTAGGAACTGCATCCTTTTTCGTTCCACGTGGGCAGGCAGGCAGGCAGGCTCTCTCCCGAGTGCACACCACTATAGATAAGCACAAGCCTATTGCGCCTCGAGAATTTTTAAAAGGTGCTCATTCGCTCCCTCTCCCCCACCACCATACTTCGGGGGAAGGCATACTGCCTCCGAGGCCGCCTCGATGAATGGCCGCATGTTTGCGGGAAGATCATATGGTACTCATGTGCAATGCCGGCCTCCGTCTCGATAGCTAAAGGGGGAACCGGTGATGGCATCCTCTGCGGCCTGCCTTATTTATGCTGTACCAATTTCAAACTGTGTCAAGAGCAAGTTCCCCCAGAACCTGTTTCCCAATATGGTCACACATACTATAGAAAATTTCAATTACTCCGGGGGCCCAGAATTTCGTAGGCGAGAATTCAAATTGGAGAGATCAAACCAAATGCAGATTTCTATTCCGCAACCACTGACTAACTTGTCTCCAACTCCCGAGTACAGAACAAGTGAAAGAAAACTGGGCACATATGAAAGAACACAGGAGAAAAACAGTAGGTTGGGATGACGTTAAAGGGTCGAAAGAGGAATATCCATTTCTGACCGCCTCCTTATAGTCTGTATCGCTTTATAAGTACAAACCGATATATTGAACGGCAGTCGTAAAGTTATATTTGCTGGTAGAATAAAATGGCAAGCTACTCTAGACTTTCGCGTGGGTGACGGTCCATGCCCTTGCTATATCCCCGAAAACAATCAAAGTTTAGTAAAGACACTCCTCGTGCTCCAAATGGATAGGGTGTGGAAATTACCAGTCTCAATAGCAGCCTTCTCATCTTCCTTCCATCTCTGAGCCACATCATTTGCCAACGGATCGTCCGGGTTAGGGGCTCCTAGGAGAGCTTGGATACTCAAAAGTATAGTACGGATCTGAAGTGCAGGGGACCAGTTTCCTATTCCAAAACAAGAAATCAGTTCCTCGCCCAGCAAGACACTACTAAACTCAAATCACGGAACGGTATAATCCAACCCTTAAGCACATCCAAGCAAATTCTGCCAAGTTTGTCGATATTCGGGTGGTAGATCTTGGTAAGAAATCTGATTTTCGGGGGTGTCATAGGATAATCCTCGGGGAGGAATAGCTCGAGACGGAAGATACCTCCTTCATACGGGCTTTGGGTGGGGCCATGGATCTAGATAAAAGGCCGGGCAGCGTCAGTAACCTGCATCTGGGGCGGGTGAAGAGACGCGCGAACGGACAGTAACGTCGAAGTAACGCAAATTATCTTCGTGTGGGACGGCGTTAATTCCTGGAACTCTGCATGTTTGAAAAACATTATTTCCTCATGTCAGCTGGGTAGCTCAAAAGCGTCAGTAAATACATCTCCACCAGGTCGACACGTGAAGCAGCCCCAGGTAGAAATGTATGAAAAAAGCAGACGGATCCCCGGCCAGCGCAGCTAGAACAGTGAATGCTTACGGTTCGGCAACCAGACGTTCGGTCTCCTTGATTATGCGCTTTGGAAGGGCCATCGGAGCGTTGAGGGTGAGGTTGATGGAGTAAAAACGGGTGCGGGGTCGTCAAGTATATCAAGAATGAAGAGGTGGGGCGGGAGCTTAGTAGGGTGGATAGAGCTGCTTATCGTCCGTACTCGCGGCGCCGGTATAGTAGGTTTTCGGGCAAAGACAGAATAGGGGAGAGATGCAAGATGAGCACTAGCGTTTTTTTCTCAGCTCCCTAACAAAGGGACAATAGCGGATGTTTCTTTGAGGGAAGAAGTCTGCCACAGAAGCGGGGAGGGCACAGAGCCCTTGGACAAGATATCACGTGCGATAAGTGCGTACTGAGACAACTCCACAAGATCAAAGCGCCACTGCACTTTATGCCCGCGTTACAAGTATCGTACTGCTCAAAGCAGTCCAGCGATCTGCGCAATGATAGCCACCAAGTTCCCAGCGCCCGACTAAACCAGCGTACAGATACGCAGTCCACGATCCCAAAAGGGCAGTTTTTGAATATTACGTGGTGGTTCCCAAGAAAGGGAAGATACGGAATGGTGAATCCATTGATCCCGCATCACGCTAGGATCAATTTGCTGCGTTATAATCGGACTCTTTATACGGAAAACCCTCGCTATTACGAATGAAACCTCTAGGAATTCACACGCCTACTCCCATACCGACCTTCCTCGCTATAACGAACGAAAAATCCCGAACTCTCGGCTTTCCTTGTAACGAGCTACCATACGACCGTCGCTCATAAGTCATTACATTCGATTGCCAATAATGTACGGTACCACCCGGTGTGTGGCGTCCCCATGATACTCGTACCATCACCGATCATACTCAGTGCTCTACTTGAAGCACCAACATACCGGTAGAATACCCACACCGCAAGAAATTCTAAAACTATGTCGATAAGGTACGGTACCGGTAGTGAAACTGTACTAGTGGGGTGCTCAATGCATCAGTGTCGCAACCTGTCTCAGGCCACTGGTTAAGACCAAGTCTGGCTTCCACATCCTTCCTCTCATAGGAAACTTCCACAATGGTCTTTGCAGCATGCCCAGCGCAAACATGCTTTCCTGTACTAGTGCAGTGCTCGTACAGTACACCGATGCCATGACGGCCCTTGAGATTCTTTGGCCATAACGCGAGGGTGTTTCAAAGCTCTGGACACAATACAGCAGTGATCATATTCTTAAATATTAAAGAAGTTTATGCTAAAATATTAGGCTCAGATATCCAGTGGTTTAGGAATTATTCTCGACCACAATTGCACTAGTTCATCCAATCAACCAACCCAATAAGAGGACCTTCTCTGCTGGCTTCCAATCCCTATTGTGGATCAAGGCACACTTACCCTATGGCCCAGCACCCCGCCACGCCGAGAGGCCAAATCTCCCGACCCACCAAGGTTTTGTGGCCTTCCTAATGTGACAAGACCTTTGGAGTTCTCGCTACCCCCGCTTGGAAATAAGGCCATAATACACTCAGAGATAGTCTAATAGGGGGAAGGCTCCTTTTGCACGGTATAATACGATGACACAGCTCATCGTCGCCTGTGCATTTCATAATATCAAAAATGTCATTTTTCCGTCATCTCAGAACGCGATTACCTACTGTCGCACCCAATTGTTACATAATCCTGGGAATAAGAGGATTTGCTCGCTGCCAGCAGCAAATTACGGCTGTGTGTGTGATCACCTGATATTAGTAGTTTTCCAATCAAGTAACTTTTTCTGTGAATGCCCATGCAAACCTTGGATGCCTATGCTGGAATTCAGAGATCCTTTCCATAGGATGACATATATGACACAAGACGTAGCTTAATCGACAAAACAATGCCTGGACCCCAGATCCTTAGATTCTCGGGAACCCAGAGATATATTTATATAACAATTCATGAACAGGGTGACATGGGAAATGTAAAATTAGAGTGGCTGTTTTTTCCGGGGATCTGGTATGGTGTTGATATGTTCTCTGAAGACCCGCCATCGACCGAAGACTGGCTTTTGCCTGGGAACTATAACACCTACTACTAGTCGTTCTCCGCACATGCCAGTAGCGTTCCCTTCCTTCCACCCTTCCTTACAGGACGATTATCCTAATGCTTCAAACTTGTTAGTTCCGGCTACTCGACATGGGAACACTTCGAGCCAGCTCCTGACCCTGTGGCAAATTTCCGAGTGATAATCTATAGCCGCGAGCGCCCCAGCAAAACTCACACCTTCCAAAAAAGAAAGAACCTCGAACCCGGCCCCCCAAACCATCCCATAACCTCTGGCAGGCGTCCGTGCACCTATCCTTCTCGCCCCAAAAAGCAGGGATCCCATCATGAAAAATGGGTTTGGGGAAATCATCCGATGCTTACATGTCCGCCAACATGGCGCCAAATTCAACATGCCATCCTCGTACCAGTATCGTGTGGAAGTGGTAGTGCAAGAGTGGTATATAAGAAGGAAGTACCACCTAAATAATGTGATTTAAGAAGATATAATAATAATTCCCAGTCGGACGAGATTTCTTAAATTTTATTTTATTCTCCTTTTCAGAAATGCTGCCCCTTCTTCTCCGCAGAGTGCCGTGCAGAAGGGATTTGTTCGTGAAGTTTAGCACTCATCATGGGATGCCGGTCAAGGTTAGCCAGAGAAGGTCACCGAGAGCTATTGCTGTCTATGGCTATATTGTGGTATGTTTGCTTCGAGAAGGGGGTTGTGTGGGGCTAAAGTTATCGCAGGCAGGATTTACATTACCATTTGCGGTACCGGCTGCCATCGGAAGGAGATCGAGTGGGCACGGGAGGTATTCTTTCTCCTCCTTTGGTTAAGTAGTTCATACTGAATGGTTTTGTGGAAGCTCGGCATCAAACATAAGTCTCTATCACTGCTGTCGATAGAAAGCGGATCAGGCATTCGGAAGAACAGATAGGATAAAGATAGTGACTGGCGTTAGGGGAGATGTCTAATTTTCATTGTTTTTTTCCCATTCTTCTTTTCCTTTTTTGTTGGAGCTGCGATTGTAGAATACTTAATTGCACCGAAATGTATGATGCGATATGTTACATGGTTACCCAATTCTCTGGATAAAGTTGAGCTGCCCTGGGAATTCCCCCCCGGCCCAGATTCAACTAAGCCTATCACCCTTCGGCCTCTTATACACCGCTGACGCCTCGTATTTGCTCTTCTCATTGATCCCCTGTTGCTCTGTTTGTGGTGTAGGTTTGGCCGGAGCAGGATCATTGGAGCCTTCGGCCGATGGGTTTCCAGTGGGATCGGTCTCGGGATAGAGCATGTTGTCTAGTAATGATCAGTGACTACAGCGGCACATCTTAAGCAGTAGATCAGGCCAAACATTGCTGTTGCTGTAACTGCTGGCGCTTCAAGTGCTTCTCCCGCCGATCCGCGTTAATTTCTCGTTTGGCGAAGTAGTAGGCCCCACCGCCAGCTTGCAATTGTCAGTTATACAGTTTGACTATGTGGAAGAAGAGGATACCAATGATAAGAGATCCCCAGCCGATCCTGTAGGTGTTAACTATCACTCACATATTCGTGGACGGGGGGCGGAGATACCAAAATGACTTTACCTGATATGTCATCCTTAGTCTGTCTGTCTTGATGTTTTGAAGAGTCGAGGATTTCTATACTTACTGTGTTCATGGCTAAGGCTCAGGGTATATTATCAAGTTGTGGTTTCTGAATTGTAGGTGGCTTTGGAGTACTCTGAAGATTTTTGTCTGAAGATCAATGCTTGGAGGTATAGTAGAAACAAAGGCACTGAAATGTGGTGGTTCGCTGCTTCAGTGTTGCTTGTTTGAAGTCGGACCACAACCCGGGCTTGGCACCGGAACAATCCCGATGGCGGCCGGGTAACAAGATTCAATAATCCGAAGAGATGTCTTAGCGCTCGCAACCATGTGGGGGAACATGATATCTGCTGTTGGCAGTCCTCTCCGTTGGACCAGTCTAGCTCATACTTTTAGCATGGTCCCGTAGCCTGGTCTTTTTCAATGTCATTAGAGAAGAAGGGTTGCATATTATAATATCAATGAGGGCTGTATTACCCTCTCCCTTTCCTGGCAGTCTCACTTTTGGGGGGGGAGGGAATAGAACCCTTTTGGTTTACAGTGGATGACTTCCCGTGCAGGTTGTGCGCCAGGAACAAAATCTCTATTTCGGCTGGGTATATCACTATACCAGACTGTTGAAAGTTATCACACACTGCTTCCGTAAGCTATATAATAAAAAAACATCAGTGAATTTCATCTTGGAGAAAGTACCGCATCTACTCTGTCGTTGACCGCTGAAATTTAGATGACTCTATTTATCTTGGACTCTTTAAACCTTGAAAATCAGAAAGCGTGAGTTGGGGATGGCAGCTGGGACAATCTTAAGTTGTTATGATCCCGCATTTTCAATGCCAAAGAAAGTGTGTTTAGCTATGATATCATACTAGGGAGACATTTTGAAAAAAAGAGAAAGAGGA
>Ga0307510_10004017_pt1 | contig 17246 bp, 13 predicted proteins | sample 12_EM_MG_FD_207224 | JGI IMG/M metagenome (GOLD analysis project Ga0307510, IMG submission 207224) | Populus trichocarpa ectomycorrhiza microbial communities from riparian zone in the Pacific Northwest, United States - 12_EM | ecosystem: Host-associated > Plants > Roots > Unclassified | place...
GGTGGATGCTTCCACGTATCCAGCGTCGAATCCATTGTTGGTGTGCGGGTGTCCTTCGATGTCGAGGACCTTGTTGTATAGAGCGTGGTCTTGTCGGAATATTTGCCACCAGAAGGAGTTCTCGGGCTGGGGGAGATACTGTCCCCGCTGTAGGTAATGGAGCGTGGTGGTGGCAAACCAGTCATTTTGGAATATGAACATGTAGAGCGCGGATGTTTCTTCATGCTTGCGTAGGTACTTGGCCATTGCTGTTGGCCCAAAATGTTCGCTGCGTCGTTCCCATTCGTGGGACAGGGACCTGAAGATCTTGGTCCCTTGTTTGTGGAGAGGGGGATAGGGGATTTCAAAGCCGCAGCTTTCGTAGAATGAGTTGATGACACTTTTTGAGCATAAGTGCCATTCCAAGTTCCAGAAGAGTTCCTCCAGGTCCACGTAATCGAAGTCGGCAGTCTGGATTTCTCCTGAGAATCGTTGTGCAGCGCCGTCCATGCATAGGTGCTGGCAGAGGCGTGTAAGGTCGTTGATGGGTTCGCACTGCCCAAGCATTCTAAGTGCGGTGTAGTCGGGGAGTCGTTTGCGGACAATGTAGGTAAGGACATGGTCGAGCTCCGCATGTTCTTGTCAAGAAGGGATGTCCCAAGATGTGGCGACATTCGCTCTGGTTCGTAGCTTGTGGTCTTCGTCATCCGCGTCGTAATCGGTGGTATGGGGTTGATTCTGGGGGTCGCTGGAGTCACTGCTCTCGTTGCCTCCCATTGTAGGACAGGTGTGCCAAGAATCGCTGTGATTGTCTTGGTTCGTAGCGTGACCCTTGTCGCTACCATTCATCTGGCCACTGTGCCAGGAGTCGCTGCTATCGTCGTCACTTCTCCATGGGTGGAGCTCGTCGTATCCTTCCCAGGGGTTGTTGTCCACTTCTCCTTGCTCCCAGAGTCCTCGGACCTCAGCTGGAGCCGCGGTGTCAGAGAAGGCAGTAGACATGGTGATGTGGTAGGAGAGTTGGGTGGGGTGGTAGGCGTTGGATAGAGCACTGGTGATTTGGATGGTGAAGATGTTGCGTGTTTCGGAGGGCTTTTATATGGTAGCTCCTCCTGCGTCCCATGTCCACATTTAGGACATTCAGTGCTTTGTATATTTCGTTGCGTCTGTTCTGCTACACTTGACACAGCCATTGCTTCGTTCGACATTAGACTGGTTGTCTTGCGACGTCTCTGATTCCCTTGGACTACCAGGAGTATAGCTGTAGTGATTATACCCAATGTGGTAAGAGCAGTCCATTTTTGGTCAAGATCTGATGACGTTCGTGATTGATCGGTTCCTGCTTCGCTAATCCTTGGTGGCGTTCGTGATTGATCAACATCTATACCATGAGTCATAGTGCTTGGTGATCTCTTGGCATTGTCAGCATGTTCCTGAATCGAAGATGCGCTTAGTGTTCCGCGGCATTGATTGCTCGCACTTCGATTAACTTGTTTACTCGTTTTAGGATAATGAGCGCTTGTCTGTAGCAGTGGCATCATTAACCTTTCCCATTCAGGTTGGTACGCATTGTGTTGATTAGCTTCTGTGTCCAGTTGTCGAGTCATCCGATGTTGAGTCATATTTTGATGACTGATGGGTTTCTGATTACAACAAGGGTTCCTTCCTCTCATATCGTCGTCGACCACTGGAACTTCTTCGTCCTGAAGCGGTGTTCTTGTGTCTAGCGATGTTGGTACCACCATCGTTGTCCCTTCCTCATCATTTGAGGGTGGACGCGTAGGTTTTCGTTTAGTCGAATGATTACTAGTACCAGAGGTTCTTTCTTCGTTGTCTGAAGTTGAACCTTGCGACTTGCTTTCGTGGTTCTGTTGGTCTCAGATCTCTTGATCGCGTTGATCGTTTTGAAGGGATGATGTCTCCTTCTGGTCTGGTATTTTGTTTGATGTTTGAGGAGATAGTTCTTCCTCCGGTTCTGGTTCTACTGCATTGCTTTGTTCAGTGATCCGTCGTGGTTCTCCAACAAGTCCCCAAGGAGTTGCATCCGGGGTATCGTTTGTCCAATCGAGTTCCTTGGTATCAGACTCATTATTCCGTTTGTTAGTCCCTTCTGTATCTGGCCAGGGATCTTCCGAATCAATCATATCATTGCCTAGTTCCTCAAGCCGCCATTGATCAGGCCATGGGCTTGTTAGTTCAGATTGTATCGGATCTATTGGTATCGTATCGATCGTTGAGCTTTCGGGGTGATCTAGCTCAAGTTCGTTCTGGTCATCGTTTGGTTCCCTTCCCATGGGTGATATTTGGGAGTGTGCTTTTCGCGTTACGTCGTGCTCTGCTGTAAGGCGAGCATCGTGTGTGCCCTCGGATCGGCACATTCTGGACCACGTGACGCCTGCATCGCTGTCGACGACTCGACACGTCAGTGCCCCGCCGCAACGCCCTCACACGCCATGCCTCCTCCTCCTTGTCCCCCTCCTTCTTGTCCTTCGCTCGATGTTTCGCTCTTGCCGCCACGCAGGTCCCCTTGCTGCCAGACCGGGAATCGCCACCGGCATCACTCGCCACACCCGCCATCGTTAGCATGCGCCACAAGACTGCATGTCAACCAACGTCACACACGTCGAGCTCAATGCTCCGTGCCTTCGGCCCTTGTTCAGGTCCCCACGCCGCTGGACTTGTAGATCACTGGATTCGGACTTGTTAGACCTTATTAGTATGTTTCCTTGTATCTCTTTTCGCCTTAGACTCGTTGCCCCCTCTTGTTAGCCCTTATTAGCATCTCTGCCATTGGACATTGTGCCAAGCCGCTCCTTTCGACCCTGCGCCTGCTGTCGCGCTTCGATACACATCTATTGTCACTCCCTTGTCTATTCGCCAGACACTTCCTTCCATACGACGCCGCGCGGTCTGTCGCCGGCAGAACATTCACTCCTTATTCATTCCCCTCACGTAGCACACATTGTCTCATCATTCTGGACTCAAAATAAATACCCAAGCCCGGTCCTGGTGAATGCCAGGCAACTGTGGCCCATTTCCCCCCCCTCTCTCTCTGTGTGCCGGGCAACTGTGGCCCTTCTTCTATCTCTCACGACGCTCTCTGATCGACCTGCTACGTCCTCGATATCGTTAACAAACACCTGCCAGCAGCAGCGAGGATAACAACTTGCGCACACCGCCCTTGCTCACTCCCGGCGCGTTCTCGATCTCGGGTGCGCTGCTCGGGTTTTATCTTTAAACCCTCCTCTCGAACTCTCGTGCGGACTATCTGTCTGCGATATATCTGGCTGCCCCAGAGAGGCAGTGAGCTTTTTCAAGTTCGCTGCTTCTCTTCACTTGTTCCCATTTCAGATACCATCCTTTGCTCCTGGTTGCCATCGGCAACCTTGCGCATGCCGAGCCGACCTCAGCTTAGGGACAACCGAGGACGCTTCATCCACAGCATCCAGCCCCAACAAGAGGAACACGATCCAGTCACACCACAAGCCCAAGTCACCCGACCCAGCGCATTACAACGCATTCTCCTCGCCGCCAGCACTCCACTCGTTTCGGACATCCCCGTGTCTGAATTTATCTCCAACATCGCACAAGCATACTGCCATAGCTCACCTATACCCGACTCCTCCGAGTCACCTCCGAGCCTCCCGTTCGCATCTGAAAGTGTCCTGTCGTCCCCAATCCGCTACGTACCACCCCTGCGTTACGCAACTAACCCATCTATACCCACCCCAGCGTTCGACGCACCCGGACCCAGTCTAAACCTCCCGCCAGCACCTTCACCCTTCCAACTACCCGACGCCTCCTTCAGCATGCCGCGACAACCCGCTCACCTAAGCGACGATGGGTTGTCCTACATCGATGAAGAGCCACTCATGCGGCCTCCACCTCTCCCTCCGCATCCGTATCAAGCATCGCTCCAGCCTCTGCGGCATCTCCTGCACACCACATTTCCACCACCACAACGTCCGCACTCAAGAGCATTACCGCAACCTCCACCCATGCGACCGCACACAATGACCGCAGCCTTCGCTACACCAGCACCCGCCCCGACTTTCGCGCCAGCTTATGGCGTCAGCGCCATGCCATCCGTGCGGTCTAGGCTCGCACCTCGCTTCACCAGCGACGTCGACCAGCCAATCGAAGACTTCCTGGAGGAGTACGAAGAGTTAGCGGACAAGTGCGGCCTCACCAGCCTGCAGAAGGTGGAGACGGTAATTCGGTACATCGACCGCTCCCAGCGTCATGTTTGGCAAAATTTGCCAGGATACATCACACGCGATTGGCTTGACTTCCGCGACAAGCTGTGCGACGAGTATGTCAGCCCCATACCGGAGGGGCAGTTTTCAAGGCAAAAGCTCATCGACTTCACCACCAAGTATGCCCGGAAGCACATGGGCGATGAGACCGACATCATCAACTACCAGCGGCAGTTTAACAATCAGAGCAAGGTCCTCCTTGGCACTGGTAGGATAACTGTCGGCGAACGCAACGCCATCTTCTGGCGCGGATTCCACCCTGAAGACCAGCGCGCCCTCCGCGAACGCCTCATCGCCATGCACCCCAATATGCCGTGGGGTCAAGCCTTTGACCTCAAGGATGTTTTCAACATCGCAAGGGCCATTTTCTCAGGTGATGATGACTTCTTACTGCAGGAGCCTTCCCCTCACACCGATCGCATGCGAATGGAGCGCAGCACTCTGCGCGATTACTCGTCGCCGCGCATCGAAACCCGAACTGTTCGGTTCCAGAACGACGCCCCTGAGGAGAACAAGAACGAGCTCGAAGGTTTGATATACCAGCTCCACGCCCTGCCGCCTCATGATCCGAAATACGCGGTTTTGTATGCACGATGTGCCGCCCATTTCCCTAACCACATGATGAGCATCCCCAGGCCAGAGTACCAGACTGACACTGCCGCCGCCTACTCGTATTCGGCCCCACCACCCCTGCCGCTGCCAACGTGGAGCGCGCCAGCCGCCGCACCTGTCCCGACTCCAGCCGTGCCCGCCGCCAACACCACCACCGCTACCCCCTTCTTCTTCGGTCCTCGCCCCGAGCTCTGCGCCTTCTGCCGCACCGAAGGCCATCGGCTTTGCTCGTGCGCTTCGGCTAATGAGTACCTTCAAACCGGACGCGCCTCCTGGATCAATGACAGGCTGCACCTCCCGAACAGCCAACCGGTACCATTCGATGGCATGAGACGCGGACTCAAGGTGAGTATCGATGTGTGGCTAACCGCACAGTCTTCCGCCGCCTCGTCCCCAGCCCAGACTCAAGCGATCTCAGCACGCGATCCACCGCCGCACCTCAACTCATGCAACGCTTCTGCCAGAATCGAGGAGGTAATCGAATCTCACATTCTGCAGGTTCGGGAAGTCGCCACCCCCGACAAAGAAGTTTTCTCGCAAGACATCTTTGAGGTTTTCGCCGCTGAGAAGATGAAACGCCCAGGCAAGGCCTCCGAGTTCTCCGCACCGCCTCCGCCTCCTCCCGCTCCAGCGCCGTCGACATCAGCACCCGCTCAGCCACCCGCCGCCACCTCCAGCGCTCCCCGATCCAACACACAGTACCAGTATCAGTCCGACGCCGAGGATCAGCAGCTTGTCACCGAGCTGGAGGAGTACCTCATGAAGGGCAAGTTATCCCTCACCACTCCCGCTCACGTCTTCGCAGCCAGCCACGCCGTTCGCAAGAACATTGCCAAGAAGCTGAAGGTGCACCACGTGGAGACTAACGAGTATGAGGTAGTGCCCGCAGCAGACTCGTGTTTGCCCCCGCGCCGCACCACGGTACACGACGACTTCTCCGATGATCCGCCGCTCTCAGATGACCGCTCTCCGGAATTCTGTCTCCCCTTGCTGGAACTCGACGCTCTTGTCAACAGCAGCCTCAAGTCTCCTGCCATTCTGGATACCGGCTCACAAATCATCGTCATTCGGCATGACATTGTGCAATCCCTCGGATTCCCCATCAACAGCCAGCGCCTCATCGAGATGGAAGGAGCAAATGGCGCCACTAACTGGACAGTAGGATGCGCCGAGAACTTACCGCTGCAGGTGGGCGATGTGACGATCAAGGTCCATGCACATGTTGTCAAGCATGCGTCGTTCAGTCTCTTGCTTGGCCGCCCCTTCCAGAAGTCTGCCCTCTTGCGGTTTGAGGATTTGCCTAGCAGCAAGGTAGAAGTGTCAGTCCGCGACCCCGCTAACCTGGAGTGCAGAGTCTATGTCCCCACACGCCCTCGCACTGGATGCGCGCCGGCTGTCTCGGTCGTCTCAGTCCTCAACCTTGCACCCTCCCTTTTCCGTCCTATGCAAGCCGCTGTGCAATGCCTCATTCCGCCGCTCGTGCCCGCCACCCATTCCGCCACCGTTCCCAAGTATACCCAACCACTTCCCACCAAACATCCCGAGTCCCTCGTCTTCCGCAGCAGCCCTGAAGTCTTCACGCCCCCTCCTAACGCTGGCATGGGCAACGACTTCCTCACTCAGCATATCCAGCCTCTCCGCAACCGCCGCCCCTCCGTGCGACCCTGCACCGATGACCTTGTGCCCTCAGCCACTCCTCACCTCTCCAACCTCCTCCATCCCTTTATTCCCTCCGCTTTCCATCGCACTTCAGGCCCTCGGTTCGACTCAGAGAACGCCGACGCGGACATCAACAACAGCAGCCTCAGCAAGGCTCGACAAGGCGATTTCTCTCTTGGGTCGCCTCTTACATGTCTCTTCTCCGGCACCAACTGTGCTGTGGCTCGGCACCCATCTGGCTACCCCCTTCCACTCGCATCGTTTCCGCTCGAGGACCCACCCACTGTCGCCATCATAGACCCCGCTTGCAATCACGTGCAAATCCCTAGCCTTGTCTCTGGCAGTGCACATCCTTCCCCAGTCAACAACTGCCACACCATTCCTTTCCCTGATCCCAGTTGTGCCCCCTTGATGCTGCGCCCACCCTCTCCCGGACAACTCGAGCACCCGGTCGACTTCACCTCAGCTTGTGCCCCTCCTGATTGTTCCGACGTTGCGCTCACCCATTTTGCTAGCGGAACTACACACCTCACACTGCCAGCGGACAGTTTTGGCGACGATCAGCGCCATCATCAGGTCGACCCAGGAGGGTCAAAATTTAAAGCCCCCGGGAGATGTAAGGCGAGCATCGTGTGTGCCCTCGGATCGGCGCATTCCAGACCATGTGACGCCTGCGTCGCTGTCGACGACTCGACACGTCAGTGCCCCACCGCAATGCCCTCACACGCCACGCCTCCTCCTCCTTGTCCCCCTCCTTCTTGTCCTTCGCTCGATGTTTCGCTCTCGCCGCCACGCAGGTCCCCTCGCCGCCAGACCGGGAATCGCCGCCAGCATCACTCGCCACACCCGCCATCGTTAGCATGCACCACAAGACTGCATGTCAACCAACGTCACACACGTCGAGCTCAACGCTCCGTGCCTTCGGCCCTTGTTCGGGTCCCCACGCCGCTGGACTCGTAGATCACTGGATTCGGACTTGTTAGACCTTATTAGTATGTTTCCTTGTATCTCTTTTCGCCTTAGACTTGTTGCCCCCTCTTGTTAGCCCTTATTAGCATCTCTGCCATTGGACATCGTGCCAAGCTGCTCCTTTCGACCCTGCGCCTGCTGTCGCACTTCGATACACATCTATTGTCACTCCCTTGTCTATTCGCTGGACACTTCCTTCCATACGACGCCACGCAGTCTGTCGCCGGCAGAACATTCACTCCTTATTCATTCCCCTCGCGTAGCACACATTGTCTCATCATTCCGGACTCAAAATAAATACCCAAGCCCGGTCCTGGCGAATGCCAGGCAACTGTGGCCCATTTCCCCCCCCTCTCTCTCTGTGTGCCAGGCAACTGTGGCCCTTCTTCTATCTCTCACGACGCTCTCCGATCGACCTGCTACGTCCTCGATATCGTTAATGAACACCTGCCAGCGGCAGCAAGGATAACAACTCGCGCACACCGCCCTCGCTCACTCCCGGCGCGTTCTCGATCTCGGGTGCGCTGCTCGGGTTTTATCTTTAAACCCTCCTCTTGAACTCTCGCGCAGACTATCCGTCTGCGATATACTGCCTTTTGATCATTGTTCCGTGGCATTGAGATGTTTGGTAAACACATTGCAAAAGGGAAAAAGAGGGGGTGAAATTGGGGTTTTAATCGTGGTGCCATCCCCTTTTTAGGTCCATGGTCTTCCACAACCATGTGCTCCAGTTTCTGACCTACCTCTAGGTCCAGGTGCTCATTCTCTCAAGCGTGAGGATCAGACAGATCGTGCTTCATACAGGAAGGATGATCGTGCTTCGCTCCTTCCTGCGTTGTCTGCACTGTTTCTGGCATTCTTTGGGCCTCCTGCCCCAATGTTATGTCATGATTTTCCACAATCATGCCTTCGGGTTCTGCCGTCGGATCTTCATCTTCTAGATCCTCCAGGTATTCTAGTCCTGATAGTGGCCTTGATCGGTGTTCCGTGGTTGCTAACACTTTACTGGTTCCATTAATTGGTGTGTTGATCCCCTTTTTATGCGATTCCTTCGGTTTGGCCATGTTTACAGCGGTTGGTTTGAACAATCCCAACCTTCTTGCAGCCTCCTTGTAGGTTTCTGGTACTTCTAGGGGTAATGGTACTTGCTTTGCGTTGCCTTGTTGCCATGGGATCTCTTCTATCCCTTGTGTTTTACACCATTCGTCATCTGTTGAGTTTGTTTCCTCATTCTGGGTTTGCGGTATCTGTTTATCCACATTTCCAGTGTCGTCCCGTACGTATTCAGGTTTTGTTTCCTGAATTGTTGTGGGCGTCTGTTGCCGGTTAAGACACAGTAGATCTTCCAAATAATCTTGGATTAGATCTCGTTCCATCGGGTCATTACACTGTGCTTTCCTTGCTTCTAGTTTTGTTCAAAGCGTGGTTACGTCTGAGGGGATATCTTCCCTTTTTGGTGCATTGATGGTTTGCTCACTTTGGTCCCCACCTGGCCTAATCCCAGGACTGGGACAGTGCTCTCCGGACCATGGGGCCTCTTCTTTTTCTTGATCTCCATTTATTCGAGAGTTCAGCTCCTTTTCTTTATTGGAGCACGGTTCTGGTTCTGCGGGTTCGTCAGTCCAACTAACCTTCTTTTTAACTTTACGCGTTGGCACGTATAGTGGGACCTCCAATACTTCCATAACAGTCCCTGTAGTCCAGTTGATTGTAGGTTGAAAGTTTGCTAGCCATGGTATGCCAAGAACTACTTGGTCAGTTCCGGTTTCAGCCTTATAGAACCGCTCCTCCTTCCAGAGGTTGTCAAGCTTCATTGGGATGTCACAGTATAGGGTGATTATCCCAGTTCCACACTTGGAACCGTCTACGTTTGCTACCGGCTTCGGGATGTTGTCCTCTTTCCAGATGAGGTCCAGCTTTTTAGCGGTATTGTTGGATAGAAAGTTCTGCGTTGCTCCGGTGTCAATGAGTGCAGGTACGATGTGGGTGCCTAGCTTGGTGCGCACATGCATAGGAATATACAAGGCATTCGCTTCTTGATCTTTGAGCGGGTCATTCAGTTTCAAGGTTGCCCCAGAAGGTTGTGGGAGTCGTCCTTCATTGTGTGCTACCGTTTGACGTTCTAGTTTGTATGCCTTTAATTTCCGTGGCCCTAGTTCGGGATCTTCCTTTGCTAGCTTCTTTAGCTTTGTTTGCTGCTTAGTGACGGCCCTATGATCCCATTTGATTCTCTGGGAATCTTGTGCCTTTCTGACCAGCTCTTCGTCTACTTCGTCCTCTTCACAGTCTTCAATTTTTGCTGCCAATTTGGCATATCCTTCCGCAATTCGTCGACTGTGTGCCAGGTTTCCTATGCTGACGGCATGTATACGTACCAGAGTATCTCTCGTCTGGCTTTTCCTGTCCATTGGGTCTTTTCCTTGACCTGATAAGTCCCTCATGGTCACAGATTTCTTTTTCTGTTGCTTCGTCATGAGTCGTTCCACGGCGGTTCTCCCAAAGGCTTTGAGGATGATTTCCGTTCATTCCTTAGAGCTGTAATGCTTTAAGCCTTCCTTAACCTGTGCTTTGGTTTTAGGTTGGGTTTTCACAGTTCGGGCTTGTGTTGCTGGTGACCTTTCCTGTTGCTCCGTTTGAAGCGTATGAATCTGAATTGGGGTCCCTGGTTTTCATGGTCCTTTATGCGTCTTGCCAAAGGCTTCCAAGATAATCTCTTTTTGTTCTCTCGTACTGAACTGCCGGAGGTGTTTGAAGAGTTGTTCCTTGGTTATAGGTTTAGCTGATCCTACTTGGCATACACGGACCTTTGCTGGTGCTCTGGACTCGTTATTTACGAGTTCGTCGATCATTTTAAATCGATCTTCGATAGATTCTACTTTTAGGAGTTCGTCGATCATTCCGTGTCGATCTTCGATGGTCATTGCTTTGATATTGCGAATTACTCTCGCCAGGTTCTCCTTGGCTCTGCATTCCTCTTCCTGAGGGGTGGTAGATGTGGTCAGGCCCCTAATTGGGCAGTCTTGGATTTTGCATCCAGTTTTCTGGCAGTTAGAACATCGTCGCTTCTCCTGAGCGACGCTAGGTCGAGCTCGGCCCCAAGCGTGGTCGCTTTCAGGGGCACAAGGAGAGGAATCCTGTGTTAGCATCCTTTGCCTAAGCTGGTCCATTGGGAGCGCCCCTAAGTCTGGGCGATGGCTCCCCCGAGTTTGCATCTGTACTGGTTGCGGGGTGGACTTGATTTGTCCCGTGCCTTTGAACCATTGGTTCGACGTTTGGTTATTTTCAAATGGGCATTCTCGTGCACAATGTCCCATCTGTTGACAACTAGCGCATCATCGTTCCCTCATAGTGGGGCAGTCGGTGGATCTATGTCCTATTTCCAAGCATCGGAAGCATCTGCCTTCTTGAAGACATCGCTGTTTGTCTTCCGTTGTCAACCAACCATTTACTCGATGTTGGTTAATCCAATCCTTCGCGGATTGCTCTGTGGCATCCAGTTTTGGACGTCCCTGTTTCTGCGTTTCTTGGTGATCACCCTGCTGACTGGGTTCGATCCAAGCTCCAGGTAACATGGTGAAGAGCCTTGGATGTTGGTGGAAGTGTAATGGGTGTAGGGGTTTGGTGATCTAGTGACGTTCACACTTGTTATTGGTCACTGTCGTTTGTTCCTTTGGCTTCGATAGGGCCTTGTGACGTTCGAGATAGTCTATTAGTCACTCCGGGCTTGCACCGGGTCATTTCAATGTCTTGTTCTTAAAACCTGGTAGGACTTCTTCCTGGTACGTCGGTAGAACGATCCTTCGTGACGCTCGGCGTCGTGTACTAGTCAATAGATCGGGTGGGCCTTTCTTTAATTGCAAAGACCTGTGCTTGATTGTGGATTGGGTAGCAGAAGCAACGCTTTACTGCTTCAAGTGGGTCGGGGAGTAAGGACTTTTATAAGTTCTTTGACGTGCATGTGATGATGATATTCGTTCTGGTGACACTTCAGTGCCCGTTGTCTGTGGATCACTTGCAGATCCCAAAGGTCGGTCATCTGAGGCACTAGGTGCCTATGTAGAAAGCTTGACTTGTGTGGCAGCTCCTAGCCAGCCACGGGTTGTGCTTGTAGGTGCACAACACCTTCGTGCGCTCTAGCACTTGCTTGGCTTCTGCGCGTATCCTAGTGAGGCGATAGAGCCTCCTGTGGTAGTCGGGCAGATGCCCCGAGCTACCGGTCCTTGAGTCAATCGGGTACGGTGAAGCGTGTGTCTTCTGGTTGCGCGCGAGCGAGATGCGAGTGACGCGCGCACGTGTCGGTAGACAAGTACTTGGGCTAACACCCTTGGTGTACTACCCTAGGTGTCTGTCTTGTAACATGAGTTCTACAAGTTGTTCTCTACCCTTGATGGAGATAGAGACGCGAAGATAGATGGTTCACAAGTTGAGAGGAGAGATGCAGACAAGGGAGTTCGGGGTAACGATGATAGGATTGCAAGACTCAAGTCAAGCTTAGGGCTTGACTGTTCAGAAGTACAGGTCTTATATACTACCTGGTACTAGTCAGTATGAGTCGTCGTATGACCTAGTCATAGTACAGTAAGCGATCAGTCATTCGTACAGTAAGCAGCTGAGTCGGTAGGAGTCGTACAGTACTCAGTCAGAAGGAGTCATCGAGGCTGCACACAGGAGTCAGTGAGAGTCGTATAGTACTCAGTCAGAATGGAGTCAACGAAGCTGCGCGCAGGAGTCAGGGAAGCTGCGCGCAGGAGTCAGTCCGAGTCAGCGTGGCTACACAGGCCACCAGTATCATATACGGTCAGTTAAGCTAAATATGGTAAGCCGAGTCACATATCAGAGAATGGTCACTGGGTCTGGCACCTGACTGGTCAGGTGCACGATAAGTCACATGGTATCATGTGACAGGTCACATGCCAGGTCACATGATAGGTGTATTCAGGATCGGTTTGTTAGTCACGGGGTCGTGGGAGTGGTCACGTGCTCCCCAGTCATGTGGCACCAAGTCAGGTGCACGAGTCAGGTGATGGTTTAGGTAATCGGTCAGGTGATGCAAGGCGAGGGGTAGCAATAAGATGGAAAAATGGTGTCCGGACGCTACAACGACCCCATTGATATCCCGCTACCCCAGTCACTCACCCCGTCACCACCATTAAGGGAAGCAACGCCTATCATCCCTGCTCCATGGAATAGGTCACCAACACCGGAAGAAATTCCCTTACCACCAATTAGACCATTGGTAAAGAAACACGTAGGACCTTCGTCCCTCGACCTTATCCCCCTCCCATGGGATATCCCTCCTCTTAAAGGGATTACTCCACGATCATCACCTCCAGTTGCCTTGTCGTCATTCCTCCCCGAAGAACCAATGCCACTCCCAGTTAAACCACCACCAGAATTCCCCCTCATCGTTTCCATGACACCTAGTCGAACCACCCCCTCATTACCTAAACACCCTCTTACAAAGGAATTACCAAGTCATCAGCCAACTCCACCTGAGTGGAAGGAAACTCAATACATCCCCTTCACAGGGAAATGAAAGGAACTCTCACCAGAAGAGGAATCATCACCCCCCATTGCACCTTCACCTCGTCGACCACCACGACCTGCACCTATTCGAACTACCCTGCTCTTTGAGAAACACAAAGAGCTCACTCATGAAGGGGGACCTCTTTGGAAGGAATCACAACCATCCCCCAGTACTGGGAAACGATGGGAATCACCATGACATGTCACAATGCCATTAAAGCGAGAACACAGTGATCCAGAAGGACAACAATCAATGAGTCCTAAAGAACAACCCACCCCTCCTGACTCCCCAAAAGAAGAAGTCGCCCAACCATTATCCCGACCCATTGCTATGTTAAAACGATCCCCAACTCCCAGTCCTTCAGCAACATTGACACCCTCTAGTTTCGGACTTGGCGAACTCTATCGAACCCCAGTTCAAACTATCGTTGAACTTGAAGACGAACTCATGGAAGAAGGAGAAACAACTGACTCAGATTCGTCAATGGAGGAAGGACAAATTGCAGACACAAGACAGTCTACCCCTGATAGTATGGACATTGGGATACCTTGTGTACCCTCCGACTGGTTGCAACCCTCTTCACCCTAGGTCGTGTGGTAACGACCACTCTAGGAAGGGCGTCATGTTATGATCCTGGCCCTTACCCCAATTTTCTGCCATCTTATTTCGCACTCTCGGTTACTCGTTCCCCACTCATTCCCTTACACGCCGCTCGGACCGCAACCCAATCACCTGATAAGTCACCTGATGGATCACCTGACCATTCCGCAGTCAACTATCACATGCCATCACTCCGCAGTCCGCAGCATTCCGCAGTATCACTATTTAACCCTTTTCGGATTGCCAGCTCATGATGCTCCACTCCGCAGTCGCCAGCTCATGATGGAGCTATACTTAGAACTGCCACATCATGATCTACCTTAGTAAATATTTCCATATTTCTCTGTGACCTCTGTGACCCGTTACTTCTCATTTGTATATAAGCGCCCGTACTTTTAGCAGTTAGGCCTTAAGCCTAACTTGGTTTTCAATCCAAGACTTGTAGCTTCCACCCAGGACTCCAAGAGTCACCAGTCTGAACCCTTAGTTGCTTCAAAGCCTTGAAGCTCTCCCCTCTACTTCTAACAGAACACTCAGGAGTCGCCCTTATCATCGGGGACTTACTTGTTATCACGTAGCCAACCGGTACTGAGCTACATCACGTGATCATTGCCTCAGGAGGACACCCCACTGAGCAATCCCAGTCGTCGCCAAACCAACCCACGCATGTCGCGTCTTTAAGGCCCTTGGACCTTAACACAAGTTAGGCTTTCCTATGAGCTCTTGAAACACAGAGCTGTTACCACAGTGGCGACCCAAGAATACGGAACTCTAGACAACGAATTCACACAAATCTTCAGGAGACAACAGGACGATCTCCCAGCACACGTCACAAGAGACACATACTTCGAAGACCAAGGATTAGAACATCCTAACACCGGATATTACTTTGACACCCTAGAAAGGGAACATCTCCCTGTCAAATTCATTCGAGCAAATAACACCTATCTCTGGGTCCAACTTCGCCGACACAACAACACTTGGATTACTGCCCAAGGAGGAATTATCAGAAACAACCCAAATCTCGGCTGGTGGCTCATAATAGATCATCAGCATCCCAACTATAATTACCAACAAGAGGCCAGCGTCCCTCTCACTATCGCAGCAGTTACCACAGCACTTCAGCAGCTTCCTACCTGCCCCAACACCCCAGATCATCCAACCGCAATGGAAGGACAACAGGAAGACATTAATGTCACTACTGGCCAAGCACAGGTCGAAGCGCAGAGGATTAACATTATCACTAATCCCACTAACGGCGCACTCAAAGGAAATCCTCCATTCATATTTGATGGAGACAGAAACAAAACTATCAAGTTCAAACTCAATTGGGACCTGTGGCATGCAGTAAACCGAAACAATGACACCATGAAGAAACCTTTCAACAGGATCGTCACCATGCTCAGCTACATGGACGGCACTCGAGTTGACGCCTGGAAGGGAGAACAACTCCTGAAACTCCAGGAAGCCGCAGATAATGGAGCCCAAGAAACAGATGAAGAACTCTGGACCGATTTCATGGAAAGGTTCAACAACACCTTCACAAACCAGAACCGCCGAGCCAAGGCATACCAAGAGTTGTGCAAACTCAAACAAGGAGATAGTCTTGACGACTTTTTTGCCAAATTCAAGCAACTTGCTTTTGAAGCAGACGTTCCCCTAGACGACAAGGGAACCATTGAAACCCTCAAACATGCCATGACGCAGGGACTCACTAAAGCAATCATTGATTCCCCCACCTACGACCCTACTGCCAAAACTCCCTGGACCTTCAAGGAATGGGAAGAACAGGCCCGCAAATCCCATCTCAAATGGAAGGCGGCAGCCAAGTTCACCCAAAGACATCAGGGACTCTTCCAAACATTCAAACTCTCTCCTAGGCAAAACAATAACCCAGGAAGAGGCGGCTACAGAAGGAACAACAATTGGAGGAACAGAAACAACCGATGCACCACCTCTCAAGGAGGATATCACATGGACGTCGACGCTACAGTCACCACAGATATCAACGCCACTGCCAGTGGACAACAACACTCCGAAGCCAAGAAAGCGGAGCTCATGAGAAGCAATTCGTGCTTCTATTGCGAAAAACAAGGACACCGAGCTAATGTCTGTCACAAGAAACAAGCTGACCGCGGTAACTTCAGTGGACGATCCAACAACCCTAGGGAACCAGCTAGAGCTAATGCCGCACCTACTATGCCAGATATCCAGAACCTCGACAGCTTCGCTGACTACCTGAGAGACAATATGGATTCCTTTAGTGAAGAAGTCAGACTAGGATTTGTCGAGAAACTCATGCCAAAGGATTTTCCCGCGGCCCTCAACTAGCTGCCTTAGTTAGGGCTTTCCGACTCGATAGTGTGTTTGTAAACAAATCAAATTCAATACAACTTAAAGTTCCAATCACACACTATCGAGGGACGGCAGAAGAACTAGTATTGCTCGACACTGGAGCAACAGAAAACTTTATCGACCAAACAACAATCAACAAACTTGGCTTAGGAACCAAGAAAATCCCCTTTTCGCGACCAGTATACAACGTCGACGGGACTCTAAACTGGGCTGGATCCATCACTAAAGCTTGCGACCTACTTGTCACTCAAGGAAACAAGAAAGAATGAACTAGGTTCTTTGTCACCAACTTAGGTCGGGATCGAATGCTCTTTGGTTATCCCTGGTTCAAGAAATTCAACCCAGATATCAACTGGGAAAAGAGCGAACTCAAAGGACCAAAAGTCAAAATCGAAACCTTACTTTACGGCACCCTTCAACGTGCAAAGACATGGATGAAAAAGAAGAACCAAGATAACGAAGACCTCATTCTTGAGGCACAACAGTGCGCTCTATGGTCGGGAGTCACTCCCTCAGAAATGAGGGAAGGCCCGGTAGAGGTTAATCGCACCCACACAGCAGTCGAAATGGCCCATAAGTATGCATCGGAACATGGGAAGGAGGAAGTCACCCTCCCAGAAGAATTCAAACATCACACGGCACTATTTTCGGATGAAGAGGCAAACAGATTCCCGCCAGCTTGTGGAGATGGAGACCACAAAATCGTACTCATGGACACTGCCCCTACTCGCTTCAACTGCAAAGTCTACCTGCTCTCAAGAGACAAGCAGGAAGCGGAGAACAAGTTCATTGACGAAAATCTGGAAAAAGGCTACATCGCACCATCGGACTCCCCCTACGGCTTTTCCACCTTCATGGTCCCTAAGAAAGACTCGAAGGAGAAAAGATACATCATCGACTACCACCCCCTCAACGCAGTCACCTGAAAGGATGTCACCCCACTACCCAACCTCAAACAATGCATCAAGAACTTACAAGGAATGGAACTATTCAGCAAGTTCGACATCCGCTGGGGTTACAATAACATCCATATACAGGAAGGCGATCAATGGAAAGCCGCATTCAAAACACGTCGGGGACTATTCGAACCAAAAGTCATGTTCTTTGGGATGAGTAACTCACCAGCCAGCTTCCAACGGTTCATGAACAGTATTCTCGAAGAACTATACGAACACTTCGAGAAGAAAGGCATACACGACATACGGCGCATCCTCCAGAACTACATGGACGACTGTGGTATAGGCACCCTCCTCAAAGACTTCAAACTCCACATTGAAATTATTCACTTC